>Ga0209084_1002404_pt1 | contig 14545 bp, 16 predicted proteins | sample C_130820_MF_Meta_FD_187309 | JGI IMG/M metagenome (GOLD analysis project Ga0209084, IMG submission 187309) | Freshwater microbial communities from Lake Croche, Canada to study carbon cycling - C_130820_MF_MetaG (SPAdes) (version 2) | ecosystem: Environmental > Aquatic > Freshwater > Lake... | reverse complement strand
AGCAGCACGCTGGTACGCGAGATTGCCACCCTGCACGGCGATGTGGCCCCGTTTGTCGCGGCGCCAGTGCTTGCGCGCCTGCAGGCCAAGTTGCACAGCGGGACCTGAGGCGGCGCGCATGGCATTGATCATTACCGACGAGTGCATCAACTGCGACGTCTGCGAGCCCGAATGCCCGAACGAGGCCATCTTCATGGGCCCGGAGATTTACCAAATCCACCCGGACAAATGCACCGAGTGCGTCGGCCATTTTGACGAACCGCAGTGCGTGCAGGTCTGCCCGGTCGCTTGCATCCCGGTCGATCCGCAGCACACCGAGAGCCGCGAGACGCTCTGGGAAAAATACCGCCGCCTGCAAGCGACCACGCCCTGAACCACGGACCTGGGCTACGGCGCTTTGGCGCTGGCCGCATTCTTGGGCGGTTTGGGCAGGCGCACCGTCAGGATGTCGGTGGACGCAGACTTTTGATTTTTCCCATTGGAGGCTTTGTGGGCATGTTGGGCCTGGGCTTTGTCAGCCGCTTGTTGGGCTGCTTTGGCAGCGGCCTCTTCTTTGGCGGCCTGCGCGGCGGCCAGCTGGGCCTGCGCTTGCATGCGTTTGGCGGCCGTGGCCTCAGCCGCCAGGCGCGATTTCTCCATTTTTTCCGCCAACGCGGCCTCTTTGGCGCTGGCTTGCAGGGTTTGGGCCCGCTGCTCGGGGGTGCGCGGGTCCTGGGTATCGACGGCCTTGCCACCGGGGCACGGGGTGTCGCGGTACTCGTTGCCGCAGCGGTACAAGGTTTGCGCTGACGCAGCAGCGCAAAAGATCAATGACGCGAGCACAAGCCCGCCAAGTGGCACAAAACGCATGGTTCCTCCCTGATGCAAACAACAAACCGGGCCCGGCGCTCTGCGCCGCCGTGGCTCAGACGCCTAAGTCGGGGGGCTGCGTGGGCCTGGCCTCTGACTCCTTGGGTTTGGCGAGTTTAGGCCGGGGCGGCGTACTTGTGTGAATTTGCAGCATCGCTTTGTGCGTGTCGCCGGCCATCAGGGCGGGAACGGCGCCCAGCGCCCGGTCTATGCATTGGTCCAGCGCGATGCGATGGTCCAGGATCGGCTTTTTTAAGACCCAATGCACCACTTCGGCCTTGTCGCCGGGATGGCCTATGCCCAGGCGCAGGCGCCAGTAGTCGCCCGTACCCAGCTGGGCGTGGATGTCGCGCAAGCCGTTGTGGCCAGCGTGGCTGCCGCCAAATTTGAGCTTAGCCTGGCCCGGTGGCAAGTCCAACTCGTCATGGGCGACCAGAATTTGGTCTGGGTTGATTTTGAAAAACCGCGCCAATGCGCCCACCGACTTGCCCGACAGGTTCATAAAGGTCTGCGGCTGCAGCAGCCAGACGCTTTCGCCCTGAAAACTCGTGCGCGCGACCAGGCCGTAGTAATTGCGCTCCAACTGCAAGGGCGTTTTCCATAGGCGAGCCAGGCCGTCGATAAACCAAAAGCCCGCGTTGTGGCGGGTTGCCTCGTACTCAGGGCCCGGGTTTCCCAGGCCGACCCATAGTTTGATCATGCTCGGACTTTGCTAAAGCGCGCCGGCATCGCAGACGCTGCGCCATGGTAGACCAATGCCGGCGCGCCAGCAAAAAGGCCCGCTTGCGCGGGCCCGTTCTGCCAAGGCGCCAACAGGGCCTTATTTTTTGGTCTTGGCTGCGGCCTTGCCTTTAGCCGGCGCGGCGTCCGCTGCGGGCGCTTCGATCACTTCAGCCACAGGCGTTACCACCGAGACGATCACCGGATTTTCCTTGCCACGGGTCACGGCGGTCACGCCCTTGGGCAAAACCATGTCGTTGACGTGCAGGGAGGTGCCTTTTTTCAGGCTGCCCAGGTCCACATTGATGAACTCAGGCAGATCTGCGGGCAGGCAGGCCACTTCCAGCTCGTTGACGATGTGGTTAATCAAGCAGGCGTCGAGCTTGACGGCAGGGGAATTTTCTTCGCCGCTAAAGTGCAGTGGCACTTTCATTTGCAGCTTGGTGTTGGCTTCGACGCGTTGGAAGTCCACGTGCAAAATCAATTGCTTGAAGGGGTGCATTTGCACATTGCGCAACAGCACTTTGCTTTCGCTGCCATTGAGTTCCATGTCCAAAATCGAGGCGTGGAAAGCTTCTTTTTTGATGGCGTGCCACAGTGCGTTGTGGTCCAGTTCGATGGCTGTAGGCTCGGCCGTACCACCATAAACAATACCGGGCGTGCGACCGGTGATGCGGAGACGGCGGCTCGCACCCGTACCCTGCTTGGCGCGCTCAAAAGCGACAAATTTCATAACTTACTCCTGTAAGAGTCCACCGCGACCAGTGTGACTCCGGTTTCAATATGGTGCACTTGGCTTGAGGCCGCAGCGCACCGGCTTTTTGTTTGCGTCAGAACAAATTGTTCTGGTCCGAAAACAAACTCATGACCGACTCCCCCTTGGCGATCCGCATGATCGTTTGCGCGATCAGCGGTGCCACGGTGAGTTGGCGGATTTTTTGGCAGTGGGTGGCTGCCACGCTCAAGGGGATGGTGTTGGTCACCACCACCTCGTCAAGCGCGTCGCCGTTGGTGATGCGCTCAATGGCCGGGCCGGAAAAAATCGGGTGCGTGCAGTAGGCATAGACTTTTTTGGCGCCGCGCATCTTGAGCACTTCAGCCGCTTTGACCAAGGTGCCGGCAGTGTCGATCATGTCATCCATGATGACGCAGTTGCGCCCTTCGATCTCGCCGATCACATGCATGACTTCGCTGACATTGGCCCGGGGGCGGCGTTTGTCAATGATGGCCAGATCGCAGTTGAGCTGCTTGGCCAGCGCCCGGGCGCGCACCACGCCGCCCACGTCGGGCGAGACCACAATCAGGTCTTCGTAGTTTTTCTGGCGCAAATCGCCCAAAAGCACGGGCGAGGCGTAAATATTGTCTACCGGGATGTCAAAAAAGCCCTGGATCTGGTCGGCATGCAAGTCCATGGTCAGCACGCTGGAGACGCCGGCGGCCTGCAGCATATTGGCCACCACTTTAGCCGTAATTGGCACGCGGGTGGAGCGCGGCCGGCGGTCCTGGCGGGCGTAGCCGAAATACGGGATGACGGCGCTGATGCGCTCGGCCGAGGCGCGCTTGAGCGCATCGACCATTATCAAAAGCTCCATCAGGTTCTCATTGGTCGGGGCGCAGGTGCTTTGCAGCACAAAAACGTCGCGGGCGCGCACGTTTTGGTTGATTTCGACCGTGACTTCGCCGTCGGAGAAGCGGCCCACACTGGCCGCGCCCAGGTTGATGCCCAGGTTGCCCGCCACCTCGGATGCCAATGCAGGATTGGCATTGCCGGTAAAGAGCATGAAATCGGGGGTGTCGGGGGCCTGCATGGTGCTCAAGGAGATGAAGTTGGTGTGTGAGGCTGCGCGCAAAAAGGGGCGATTTCAGAGCTTCTTCAGACCGTCTGGCAGTGCCGTTAAAAAAATTTGGCAGGGGAAGAAGGATTCGAACCTTCGCATGCTGGAATCAAAATCCAGTGCCTTAACCAACTTGGCGATTCCCCTACACAGGTCCACAGCCATAGGCTGCCAACCGAAACTTTGTCGCTTTAACACCAACCCTGCAACGGGTGGACATCCAAACTGCTACACATCTTGAGCGTCATACCGCCGGGGGCGTCATGAACATCCTTGCCATGGGGCAGTTGCGCGAACACCGCACTTCCTGAACCGGTCATCCTGGCATTCAATCCTTGGGCGGCGAACCAGTCTATGGATTCACCTACGGCCGGGCAGAGCATCTGGGCAACTGGCTGCAAGTCATTGTGGCCAAAGCCAAAGGGGTCCGCAGCGAAGCCTGAAATTATAGCAAGAGCAGTGTTGCGCGCCAGTAAGGGGTGGGCAAAGACGGCGCGGGTGTCCAAACCGGCCTGGGGTTTGAGCACCGCAAAACGGGCTTTTGGGAGGGTCAGCGGCGTCAAAACTTCGCCTACGCCCTCGGCCCAGGCGTGCTGGCCGAGCAGAAAAAAAGGCACGTCAGCGCCCAACTGCAAGCCAATAGCGGCCAGCTGGCTGCCGCTCAGGCCGGTTTTCCACAAACGGTTGAGCGCCAGCAGCGTCGAGGCCGCGTCCGAGGAGCCCCCGCCCATGCCGGCCTGGCTGGGCACCGATTTGGCAACGCCGATGTGCACGCCCAGCGTGCAGGCAGTGGCCGCTTGCAAGGCGCGGGCGGCGCGCACACACAAATCTTCGGGGGGCAGGGATACGCCCAGGTCCTCGCGGCTGATATGCCCGTCGCTGCGCAGGGCAAAGTGCAGCTGGTCACACCAGTCGATCAGCATAAAAGCCGATTGCAGCAGGTGGTAGCCGTCGCTGCGTCGGCCGGTGAGGTGCAAAAACAGATTGAGCTTGGCCGGGGCCGGGATGTCGTAGAGCGCCTGCATTGCCGGATTATCTGGCTTCGAGCACGATGTCGAGCTGCGTGGCGGGCACGCGCTGCACGCTGCGGGCGCGGATGCGGCCCTGCACTTTGTCCAAGGTCAACAATTCCCAGCCAGCCGCGCTGACCGCTTGGCCGCGCAGCCAGGCAAACAGCGCAGGCATGGGCAGTGTGCTGCCCAAAGTTTGCTGCACCATGGCGTCTAGAGAGGCAAAGCGCTGGGTTTGGCCCGGCGTTTGCAGCAGCGCGCCAGTGGCGTCCCACTGCATGCGGGCCATGCGGGTGCCCAGGGCGCTATCCAGCGTCAGGCTGCCGGCCTGGGGGCTGCCTTCCAGAAAGAAGTCGGCGCTGATGCGCTGGGTCGGCTCGGTGGCCACTTGAACGGATAGGCGGCCCTGCCAGAGGTCGCTGGCGTGCACATACTGGGTGGCCGGCGGCGGGCTGGCGCATGCTGCAAGCAGCAGCGCCATCAAGGTCAGCGCCGCATGGCGCAGCCAGCCTGGCCGCCACGCCGAAGCGTTCATAGCGATCCGCGCAGCCGCAAGATGGTGGACTTGAGCGTCTCGTTGCTAGCGTTCAGGTCCAGGCCTTTGCGCCAGGCGGCGCTGGCCTCTTCGCGCTGGTTCATGGCCCACAGCACCTCGCCTAGGTGGGCGGCGATTTCGGCATCGGGCCGGGCCAGATAGGCTTCTTGCAAGATCCGCAGCGCCTGCGCGTGGTTGCCACTGCGAAACTCCACCCAAGCCAAACTGTCCAAAATAAAAGGATCGTTGGGCGCAAATTCCAGCGCTTTGGCGACCAGGGCGCGCGCTTCGGGCAGGCGCACATTGCGCTCGGCCAGCGAATAGCCCAGCGCGTTGTAGGCGGCGTGGTAATCGGGCTGCAGTTGGATCACTGCGCGCAGCAAGGACTCCATTTCACCCAAGTTACCCAGCTTTTCGGCGGACAAGGCCTGTTCGTACATCAGGTCCACGTCCTGGGGGTTGCGCTTGCGTTCCTGAGCTAGCAGGTCATAGGCCTGTTGCTCGCGCTGGTGCTCGCGCAGCAGCTGCAACTGCGCATTGAGCTTGATGCGGGCCTCGTCGGGGTCGCTATCGGGCAGCTTGTCCAGGAGCGCCAACGCATCGTCCAGGCTACCAGCCAGTGCCGTGATCATGGCGCGGCGCAACTGCACCCGGGCCGCGTCCTGCGGGCTGCGTATGCGCTCGAGGAAGCTTTGTGCCTGGGCAAAATCGCGTTGCTTTTCGGCAATTTGGGACAAGAGCAAATAGGCCTGCACCAAGCCGCGTGGCGTCAGCGCCAGCTCCTCATTCAAGGGCGCAGCTACCGCCGGCGCGACCAAAGCGACATAGGCCCAAAGCGAGCGCGCGGCCGACTCCAAAGCCTGGTTTTGAAACTCGATTGAGCCTTGCACCAGCCAGGCGTCTGGGAAATCGGGCTTGTCGCGGGTGAGCCGCTGCACCTGTTCTAAGGCCTGGTCGTAGCGCTGCAAGTCAATCAATTTGCGCACATAGCCCATGCGCACTTGCAATGTCGCCGGTCCGGCGAAATAGGTCTGCAAAAGTTCGGCCATGCCTTCGGCGGGCGGGTCGAGCAAAGTGATGGCCAGCATGGCCACGTCGTCCGAGGCCGGATTGAGCGCGGCGCCCTTGCGTGCCGCCGCCAGGGCTGCGGCCTTGTTATTGGCCAGCAAGCGCAAATTGCCAATGGCCGCCCAGGCGGCAGGGCCGGTGGCGCGGTTGGCCAGCTCGGGCGCGAGCACTTTTTCCACCAAATCGGCAGCAGCGGTTTTTTCGGTGGCCCGGGTGTAAAAGCGGGTCAAGCCGGTAATTGCGGCGGATTTTTCAGCCGCTGGCACGCGCGCCAGCATTCTTTGTAAAACGGCCAGGCTGTCGGGCAGGCGGTTCAGGCCGATGGCCAGTTGCAGCAGATGGCGGTCCGGGTCGGGCGATTGGGGTTGGGCCTGTTGCCAGGCTTTGGCCGCCGCCATGGCGGCGTTGGCGTCGCGGGCGGTCAGGGCCATCTCGATGGCGCGCTCGTAGAGTTGGGCGTCGCCCGACTCGCGCGCGGCGTGCAGCATCAGGCCATAGGCCGAGCCGTAATCGGTGTTTTGAAAACTCAGCTCGCTGATGAGCAGCTGGTACATCAGCTGGGCGTCCAGGGCCGAGCGCTCGGGTGTTTTGGGCGCCGATGGGGCCGCAGCCGCAGGCGTTTGCGCGAACGCGGCGGGGGCCAGCGCCAGCAAACAAGCGCCCAGGAACAATGAGATGCGTGACATGCGGCCATAATAATCCAAGGCCCGCCATCCGGGCCTGTGCGGCGAACCGCCACCCTTTTCTTTACTGCACCATCCGCATGCCTGAACTACCCGAAGTCGAAGTGACACGCCAAAGCTTTGCCCTGCGCATTGCAGGTGCGCGCATTGAGGCGGTGCGCATGGGCAAGCCCTTGCGCTGGCCGCTGGGCTGCGCGCCAGCGTCTTTGTATGGCCAGCAGGTGCTGGGTGTGCGTCGCCGGGGTAAATACCTGCTGATCGACCTGGAGCGCGGCCTTTTGCTGCTGCATTTGGGCATGTCGGGCAGCGTGCGTTTTGAAGCCGGGCTGCCCGCGCCGGGCAAACACGACCACTTTGACCTGCAAACCAGCGCCGGCACGCTGCGCTTGCACGACCCGCGCCGCTTTGGCGCCGTGGTGTTTGCCCCCAGCCAAGACAGCCCGCAGGCGCAAAAGCTCTTGGGCCGCCTGGGCGTGGAGCCGCTGGGCGAGGACTTTGCGCCCGAGGCTTTTTACCAGGCGCTGCGCGAGCGCAAGACCGCGATCAAACCCCTGTTGCTGGCCGGCGAGGTGGTGGTCGGTGTGGGCAATATTTACGCCAGCGAGGCCTTGTTCATGGCCGGCATACGCCCGAGCACGCGCGCTGCGCGCATCAGCCGCCCGCGCATCGAGCGTCTGCGCCAGGCTATTCGCACCGTACTGGCGCGCGCGGTGCACATTGGTGGCAGCACGCTCAAGGACTTTTCCAATGCGCAGGGCGAATCGGGCTACTTCCAGCTGGAGGCCGCCGTGTATGGCCGCCAGGGCCTGCCCTGCCGGGTCTGCGCCAGCCCCATCCGCAGCATCCGCCAAGGCCAGCGCTCCACCTTTTTCTGCCCGGTATGCCAAAAGCCATGATCGCGCCCACGGTGGCGCAGACGGTGGTGGCCTGGCAAAAAGTGCATGGGCGCAACAGCCTGCCCTGGCAAAACACCACCGATCCCTACCGCGTATGGCTCTCCGAAATCATGCTGCAGCAAACCCAGGTGCGCACGGTGCTGGGCTACTTTGCCCGCTTTACTGCGCGCTTGCCCACGGTGGCCGATCTGGCTGACGCCAGCCAGGACGAGGTCATGGGCTTGTGGAGCGGCCTGGGCTACTACAGCCGGGCGCGCAATCTGCACCGCTGCGCGCAAATGGTGGTGGCGCAGCATGGCGGACAGTTTCCGCGCCGGGCCGAAATTCTGCAAAGCTTGCCAGGCATCGGCCGCTCAACGGCGGCGGCGATCGCCTCCTTGTGCTTTGGCGAGCGCGTGGCGATTTTGGATGCCAACGTCAAGCGCGTACTCACCCGATTGCTCGCGTTTGAAGGCGACCTGGCGCAAGCCGCCCAGGAGCGCGCCTTGTGGCAAGCCGCGGGTGAGCTGCTGCCCAGCGCGCAAGACGGCGCAAAGGCGATGGCCCGCTACACCCAGGGCATGATGGACTTGGGCGCCACCGTCTGCGTCGCGCGCAATCCGGCGTGCCATGTCTGCCCGCTACAAAACCGCTGCCAGGCGCATGCCCAACAACGCATGGCGGATTTCCCGGTGCGCAGCCGCAAACTCAAGCGCAGCGCCCAATCGCTGTGGCTGCTGTGGGCGCAAGACGCCATTGGCGCCGTCTGGCTGCAACGCCGCCCGGCGCCTGGTATTTGGGCCGGTTTGCATTGCCTGCCGGTGTTTGACAGCGCCCCCCAACTGCGCGCCGCCCTGCCCGCGCCGCTGCGCAAACGCGTGCTGGACGGGCCCGCCTTTGTGCACGTGCTCACCCACAAAGACTTGCATTTGCACCCTTGCCAGTTGTTGCTCAAAACCGGCCAGGCCTTGCCCGACATTGACGGTGGCTGGATCCCTGCGGCACATTGGCCCGCGCTGGGTCTGCCCGCGCCCGTGCGCACCTTGCTGGCGCAAAAATAAGTTTTACGCGATGGGCTCGGGGGCCGCTGAGGGCAAAGGATCGAGCTCGCGGTGGCGGCGCAGCGTCACCCACTGGGGGGCGAAGTGCGCGGCCAGTTGCTCTACCAGGTACACCGAGCGGTGCTGGCCGCCGGTGCAGCCGATGGCCACCGTCACATAGCTGCGGTGGTCCAGCACCAGGGCATCAAGCCAGGTTTCCAGAAAACCGGCGATGTGCGCCTGCATCTGGGCCACCGAAGGCTGGCCGCGCAGATATGCAGCGACCGGCGCATCGCGCCCGGTGAGCGCGCGCAGCACCGGTTCGTAATGCGGGTTGGGCAGCATGCGCACTCAAACACATAGTCGGCGTCCGAAGGAATGCCGCGTTTGAAAGCGAAAGACTGAAACACCAGCGTGAGCTGGGCCACCGGCGCGGTGATCAGGCTTTTGACAAAGCTTTGCAGTTGCGACGCGCGGATCATGCTCGAATCAATCACATAGGACTGCGCCCGCATGGTCTCGAGCATGCGCCGCTCCAGCTCAATGGCCTCGACCAGCGCGTGCTGGGCGTCGCCAGGCACGGCGTCGGCCTGCGACAAGGGGTGGCGCCGGCGCGTCTCGGAGTAGCGGCGCACCAAGGTCTCGGTGCTGGCGTCCAAAAACAGGGTTTTGATGGCCATGCCCTGGGCGCGCAAGCGCTCGAGCTGGGCGGGCACCTGCGGAAAGGCCTTGGCGCTGCGCACATCCATAGCGATAGCAACGCGCGCAGCCGGGGCGCCCGCCTGCAGCGCCACAAAATCGAGCAAAAGCTGGGGCGGGAGATTATCCACACAGTAATAACCGGCGTCCTCCAAAGCGTGCAAGGCCACCGATTTGCCCGAGCCGGACATGCCGGTGATGAGCACCAGCTCCATGGGCGTATCAGCCATGGGCTTGTTCCAGCATTTCGCGGGCATGGGCCAGTGTCGTGGCCGAGGCCACCTGGCCGCCGAGCATGCGGGCGATTTCAGCCTCACGCTCGGTCTGCGCCACCGGGGCGACGCTGCTGCGCGTGGCGCCGTCCTGGAACTGCTTGCGCACCACCCAGTGCTGGTCAGCGCAGGCAGCCACTTGGGGCAAATGGCTGACGGCCAGCACCTGGCGGTCGCGCCCGAGCTGGCGCATCAGGCGGCCCACGGTGTGCGCGACCGCGCCGCCCACACCGGCGTCTACTTCGTCAAAGATCAGGGTTTGCGCGCCACCACCTTGGCTGGTAGTCACCGCAATGGCCAGCGCGATGCGCGAGAGCTCGCCGCCCGAGGCCACCTTGCCCACTGCGCGCGGCGTACTGCCGGCATGCCCGGCCACTAAAAAAAGCACCTCTTCGAGGCCGCTGGCCTGGGGCTGCGCGTGCGCTTGCAGCTGCACCTGGAACTGGCCGCCCTCCATGCCCAAACCTTGCATGGCCTGGGTGATGGCGCCAGCCAGGAGCGGCGCCGCTTTGTGGCGCGCTTTGGAGACTTTTTTGGCCTCTTGCACAAAGGCGGCGCGCGCCTGCTCGGCCAGGGCCTGCAAATGCGCGCTGTCGGCGGCGGCTTCCAGCGCTACCAGCTCGGCTTTCCAGGCGGCATGGGTGGCGGCCAATTCTTGGGGCGCGCGCTTGTAGCGGCGCGCCAAAGACACCCACAAAGCCATGCGCTCGTCCAGCGCGGCCAGTTGGGCCGGGTCCAACTCGACGCGGCGCTGGTAGGCGCGCAGGCTGTAGACCGCGTCCTCCACCTGCGCGATGGCCGAGGCCAGCACCTCGGCCGGGCCCTGAAATTCATGGTCCAGATGCACCTGGTTTTGAACTTGCTGCAAAGCGCTATGCAATTGGGTGAGGGCCGGTGCCTCCTCATCGGCCAAGAGGGCCAGGGCTGACTGGGCCGCATCCAGCAAAGTCTGGCCGTGCGCCAGGCGACTGTGGGCGCTGTTGAGGCTGTCCCACTCGTCGATTTGGGGCTGCAGCTTGTCGAGCTCGCCGATTTGCCAGGCCAGGCGCTCGCGCTCGCGCTGCAGTTGGTCTTGGGCGGCGAGCGCTTTGTCATAAGCCTCTTGGGCCTGGCGCAGGTTTTGCCACAAGGCGGCCAGGGCGCTGGTGGAGATGCGGGCGTAGTCGTCCAACAGGCGACGCACCGCGTCGGGGCGGGTCAGGCTTTGCCAAGCGTGCTGGCCGTGGATGTCGAGCACCTGCTCGCCCACATGGCGCAGCTGCTGGGCGGTGGCGGGCAGGCCGTTGATCCAGGCGCGGCTTTTACCGGCTGCGTCCAGGCTGCGGCGCAGCAGCAGCGTCTCGCCCGCTTCAAAACCTGCCTCTTGCAGCCAGTCCAGCAAGGCGCCGGGGGTGTCAAATTCGGCGCTCACGTCGGTGCGGGGCGCGCCTTCGCGGATCAAACCGACATCGGCGCGGGCGCCGGTGGCCAGTTGCAATGCGTCAATCAGAATGGATTTGCCCGCGCCGGTCTCGCCGGTGAGCACGGTAAAGCCGCTTTCCAGCTCCAGGTCCAGGGCTGCGACGATGACAAAGTCGCGCAGCACGATGCGTTTGAGGCCCACCTTTTAACTCCCCCCCTCGTTCCAGTGCAGTTTGCGGCGCAGCGTATCAAAGTAGGTCCAGCCCCGGGGGTGTAAAAAGCGCGCTTGGTGCTCCGAGCGGCGCACCACGATGCGGTCGCCGTGCATCAGCGTGGCCAGCGACTGCATATCGAAATTGGCGCTGGCGTCTCGCCCCGAAACGATTTCGATCGCGATCTCCGAGGTGTGCGACAGCACAATTGGCCGGTTAGACAAGGTATGCGGGGCAATCGGCACCAGCACCCAGCCCGGCGTGGAGGGGTGCAGCATGGGCCCGCCGGCCGAGAGCGCATAGGCGGTCGAGCCAGTGGGCGTGGCAATGATCAGCCCGTCGGCGCGCTGGCTGGCTAAAAAGTGGCCATCCACCTCGACGCGCAACTCCACCATGCCCGAGGTGGCGCCACGGTTGACCACCACGTCATTGAGCGCCAGCGCCGAGAACACGCATTGCCCGCTGCGCATGACCTGTGCCTGCATGAGGCTGCGGTCGTCCACCTCGTACTCGCCCGCGAGCATGGGCGCCAGGGTCTGGGCGTAGCGCTCCAGCGCAATATCGGTAATAAAACCCAGCCGGCCCTGGTTGATACCAATAAGCGGCACCTTAAAGGGCGCCAGACGCCGGCCCACGCCCAGCATGGTGCCGTCACCGCCCACCACCAGGCACAGGCCGCACTGGCGGCCGATGGACTCGATGTCCAGGGCGGTGTAGGCGTTCAGGCCGAGTTTGGCGGCGGTATCGGCCTCGATAACTACCTCGCAGCCCTGGGCCATCAGGAAATGGGCTATCTCGTCGAGCGTAGCGCGCGAGGCGGCAATAGCCGCCGGCGCGTGGCTGGAGAGGTATTTGCCAGTCAGGGCAACCTGGCGGAACTGCGGGTTCAGGCGGGGGTTCATGGGCAAATTACATCACTAAAATGTTTTGATGCTCGATGACCGCTCCAAGTTACTACTCAAAGCGCTGGTTGAACGCTACATTGCCGACGGCCAACCGGTGGGTAGCCGCACTTTGTCCAAGGCATCCGGGCTGGAATTGTCGCCGGCGACCATCCGCAACGTCATGTCGGACCTGGAGGAGCTGGGCCTGATTGTCAGCCCCCACACCTCGGCAGGGCGCATTCCCACGGCGCGCGGCTACCGCCTGTTCGTGGACACCATGCTCACCGTACAGCCCCAGCAGTTTGGCGCGCACAGCCTGGCACCCGACCAACCGCAAAAAGTGATCTCCAATGCGGCCAATTTGCTCTCCAACCTGTCGCAGTTTGTCGGCGTGGTGATGACGCCACGGCGCAGCAGCGCCTTTAGGCACATGGAGTTTTTGCGTCTGTCGGAGCGGCGGGTGCTGGTCATCATCGTCTCGCCCGATGGCGATGTGCAAAACCGCATCCTGTTCACCGAGGCCGATTACACCCAGGCGCAACTGGTGGAGGCGGCCAATTTTCTGAACCACCATTACGTGGGCCTGGATATCGATCAGGTGCGCATCCGCCTGCAATCTGAAGTGGAAAGCCTGCGCTCGGAAATTGCCGGGCTGATGGCGGCGGCCGTCAAGGTCAATTCCGAGGCCATGTCGCAAGACCAGGACGAGGTGGTGATTTCTGGCGAGCGCAATTTGCTCAAGCTCAGCGACTTTTCCAGCGACATGGGCAATTTGCGCCGCGCTTTTGAGCTGTTTGAACAAAAAGCGCAAATCATGCGCCTTCTGGATATCGCCGGGCGCGCCGAGGGCGTGCGCATTTACATTGGCGGCGAAAGCCAGGTGGTGCCGTTTGAAGAGCTGTCGGTGGTCAGCGCGCCTTACGAAGTGGACGGCAAAGTGGTCGGCACCTTAGGCGTGATCGGCCCCACCCGCATGGCCTACGACCGCATGATCCAAATCGTGGACATCACGGCCAAACTGGTGAGCAACGCGCTGAGTCACCAGAAATAAGCCGAAAATCAGAAAAGTTCAATTTACTGGGCGTTTCTAGTCGCGCTAGGCGCCGGTAATTCGTGCCGCAATGGTTCGACACTCTGCTTTTGCCGATTCTCGTAAGCGCTTCCACATTACAGGACGTTGTGAGCGGTGTCACCCAGGACCTGGCCATGGCTATCTGACTGCTATGCCTCTGAAGCCCCCGGATATTGGGGGATTAGTTCTCAAAAGTGGCACTGATATCGAAAGATTACTGATGATTTTTCAAGTAATCAATAACCCAAGGTGGATCGCTATCGCTGGGGAATATCGGATAGTGAACAGAGACAATTTTTCCATCCTTGGCGATGATGGTTAGTCTTTTTAATAAAGTCATACCAGCAGCCTCGAAAGTTGGGAGGTTCAGTGCTTTTTGAAATTTGAAATCAACATCACTCACAACGGGAAACGGCAAATGGAGTCGTTCAGCCATTTCTTTTTGATAGTCGGTGGTTTGAACGCTCAAGCCAACGACTTCTGCCTTTAACGCTTTCAGCTCTTGGTAGTGATCTCTGAACGAACAGCTCTGTGGCGTACAACCTCTAGCCCCAGGAATCTGATCCCATCCCTCTGGCAAGGGAACATTCGGTTGTCCAGTCATCGGATAACAGTAGATAACCAAAAAATCTTTGGACGCGCCGAGGTCAATCTGATGACCGTTAGTAGATAAAAGAGAAAGACTTGGAAGAGTCATTCCTACAAGGTGTTTAGCTGAGCCGTCATCTTGTGGAATGGGTAAGTCATCTGGGGTCTTGGTTAGGTCGATCATCAACATCTCCATTTTTTTAGATTCTAAGATTTACATTTTAAATGGCCGCGAGATTTGAGCTACCTCAATCTTATAACTTCCTTAACTTTTTAGCTTGATCAAGGCTCAAATTCTAAAAACTTTTGAATAATTTTGGGTCTTCAAGGATGTGACTCGGTAGATCGTACGGTGTTTATGATCAACTGTAATTCTGGAGCTATTGGCATTTTCTTAAAGGGGCTCACATTTGTACCTCCGGTGTTACCCGACGGGATCAAGCCGAAGATGGTCTTTGTAGCAGCTCCGGTGATTCGTAAAATCTGCCCTGCCACTTCTTTAATATTTCGTTTGCGAATGCCCCAGAGCAGCATCAAAATGTGCGTTCTTGTATGAAGCAAGGTTGAGTTTTGTCCCAAGACATGGGCCCGTTCTAGGTGTTGGAACTCTGCTTGTCTATAGCCATTGGACGCTGATTCCTCGGCAGCTGCAATCTCCAAATCCCAGTAGGGCTTGATTCGACGGTAGTAACTCCTCATTTTTGACTTTCAATTTGCAGCAAGTTTGCATCGCTGCGGCCAGGATTGAAATTATTGACAGCTGATTCAGACGCATAACCGATCGAAAGACCGCAAATCAATT
>Ga0209084_1002402_pt1 | contig 14554 bp, 14 predicted proteins | sample C_130820_MF_Meta_FD_187309 | JGI IMG/M metagenome (GOLD analysis project Ga0209084, IMG submission 187309) | Freshwater microbial communities from Lake Croche, Canada to study carbon cycling - C_130820_MF_MetaG (SPAdes) (version 2) | ecosystem: Environmental > Aquatic > Freshwater > Lake... | reverse complement strand
GGCCACCTTTTTAAAGATCTTGGGGGCCTCTTTTTCTGCTTCAGCTAGCTCGGCCGAAGCCGCCTCACCTTTAAAAGCGAGCAAACTGCCACCAGGGGCGACTAAATGCCAGGCCAAGGTAGCTAGTTTGGGGAGCGGTGCTACCGCCCGAGCGGTCACGTTGGAAAAGGAGCCTTTAAAGCTCTCCGCCCGCCCGCGACGTACTGTTATCTCCACCCCTAGTTCTGCCACAACCTCCTCAAGGAAGTCGATCCGGCGCTGCAAGGGCTCTAAAAGGGTCACTCGTAGGTCAGGTCTGGCCAAGGCGATCACTATTCCAGGCAGTCCAGCCCCGGAGCCGATATCGAGCAGAGAGGAACCTTCGGGCAGGAGTGAGATTATCGGCAGGCTGTTGGCAATATGCCGATCCCAGATCCGATCGCCCTCTTTGGGGCCGATAAGGCCGCGGTCGATACCCCAGGTGGCCAGAATTTCGGCATACCTCTCGACCTCTTTGGTGCGGGCCGGGAAATAGGCAGAGATTAGGGTTTCACGTGAAACACCCACGATTTAGACGGCTGGGCCTATTCAGGCAGAACTACGACACAGCGATTTGGGTCTTCACCCTCAGATTCACTGGTGAGTCCGATCTCTTGAATTGTGTCGTGAACAACCTTGCGTTCGAAGGCATTCATTGGGCGCAACTTCACGCTTTCACCAGATGCTTTAACTTGTTCAGCAACTTCGTGGGCAAGTTTTGCAAGCTCTTCTTTTTTATCGCCCCGGAAGTTTTCGATATCTAACATTAAGCGAGAGCGCTCGCCGAGTGATGTTTGCACAGCAAGGCGAGTTAGCTCTTGAAGGGCATCTAAAACTTCACCGCGTTCCCCAACAAGATGTCCAAGTTTTCCACCAGCAATAGCAAGTGAGGCGCGGTCGTTTTCGACGTCGATATCAATATCGCCATCAAGATCGGTGATATCTAACAAAGCCTCTAGGTAGTCCGCCGCTACATCACCCTCTTCTTCTAGGCGGGCAATTAGTGACTTCTTCTCTACTTTTTCACTCTTCTCGACCGTCTCAACGGTTTCAGTAGTTTCGCTCATTTTTATCTCCTTTAAAAGTTTGGATTGGTAAAGATCTAATTATTTGCGCTTGCGTTTTGGTTGGTTGCGTTGCTTTTTTATTTGAGTTGGTTCGATAACTGAACTGTTTGTTTCATTTTGAACATCAGGGTTGGTGTTATTTTTCTTTGCGCGTTTTGCTTGTAACTCTTCATATGCTGGAGACCCAGGGGTTGGGTTTCGCTTAATTACATAAAACTGTTGACCGAAGGTCCATAGGTTAGTTGTTGACCAATAAATCAAAACACCTACTGGGAAATTCACACCGGAGATTGCAAAAATAATTGGAAAAACATAAAGCATTATTTTTTGTTGTTGCAACATCATGTTGTTTGAAGAGTCCATCTTAGGCATGCCCTTAACCATAAGTTGGCGTTGGGTTGTGAAAGTTGTTGCAGACATAAAAATAATTAATAAAACAGTAACTATTTTTGTTTGAGTATTTGTGTGTGTACTTAAGAAGGAACTTGAAAGATCAGCTCCGAAAAATTGTGCTTGTTTTGCTGAATTTAAGAGGTCGCCTTTTAAAACACCATGTGGGTGATTGCGCGCTATGCCGTTCAAAACAGTAAACAACGCAAAGAAAATAGGTGCTTGTGCCAATATTGGAAAACAAGAAGCGAGTGGATTTGTTTTATGTTCCTTATAAAGCTTCATCATCTCTTCCGACTGCTTCTGTCGGTCATCTTTATACTTCTTTTGAATTTCTTTCATATGTGGTTGCAGCGCAGTTAAAGCGCGTTGACTCTTAATTTGCTTTACAAATAATGGAATTAAGATAACTCTGATTAAAACAACCAACCCGATAATCGCCAGGCTCCACTTAATACTGCTGTGTGACTCCTTGCCAAAAACATAGCCAAGAAGTGAGTGAAAGGTGACAATTACCCAAGAAACTGCAAAATATAGTGGGTTAAGAATAGTTCCCATTTAAATAACTCCCTCTTTGGTTTTAGTGAAATATTTTGGGTTGGTGCCTTTAACATAATCAACGCCACCAAGTGACCAAGGATTGCAACGGACTAGGCGCCAACTGCCGATTAAAATACCTTTGATTCCATATTTATCAATGGCATCAATTGTGTACTGGGAACAACTTGGGTAATACTTACATTTTGGGGAAAAGTTTGGTGATATCCATTTTTGGTAGAACTTGATTGGCAAAATTAGAATAGTTCTCATTGGTTTACCACGAGCTTCTTGGTTGCTTTTTCAATAAGTTCAACTAGTTCGGTTTTGTAATCTTCGCGTTTGCGAAGAACTCGAACTACAATTTGGGTATTTTTAGAATTGGTGGCAAGTGTTGGAATAATTTGCGCAACCAAATGGCGAAGTTGCCGTGAAACACGATGCCTAGTGACTGATCCGCCGATAGATTTATTAACAATAAAACCTATTTGTGGCTCGCTCAATTCTGGGGCGGGGCGTAAATAAACTACAAGTGATAGTGATGTTGCTCGAAATCCGGTTTTAGTGGTTAGAGCAAAATCTTTACTTGTGCGCAAACGATTCTTTGCAGGTAGCACGAGAATTAGGCAGAGATGCGAGTGCGACCTTTAGCGCGGCGTGATGCAAGAACTGCGCGCCCACCACGTGTTGCCATGCGAGCACGAAAGCCGTGCTTTTTTGCGCGCTTGCGCACGTTTGGTTGAAAGGTACGTTTTGTCATTGAATGCTCCTTATTTCTCCCGGCAGGGTTTGCGCCCTCGGGGCCACAGCTGTGTGGGGTAACGGTACGGCCACCTGTTGATAAGGGTCAAACTGAGAAACCTCAATGGTGGGATCTTTGTGGATAACCACTTGCATTTCTAGCAAATTAGCCATACTTTCGCCCTCTATCCACAGATTTTCGGGTTATTAGGGGTTTTTAGGACTCCTAAAAGGCTCAATCTTTGGTTTAGACCACAGGCTGTGGATAACTATGTGGAAAACCTAAAATCGGGTTTTTAAGGCTTATAAGGGTTAGGGGCGTAAATGGCGTTATTAGAGGTTGAGGACCTAACTCCACTTTGGGGCAGTGTTATTGATGAGGTTGCTGTCGAATCCCCGCAACATAGAGCTTTTTTATCACTTACAAAACCTTTGGGTTTGATCCAAAATGAGGGTGGGGCGAACTTACTTCTTTCAGCTCCAAACGCTTTTGCAAAAGACGTTTTAGAGACCAGGTTGCGTGCGGTTCTAAATGAAGCGCTCTCATTAAAATTGAATCAAAAAATTAGTATTGCTGTAACTGTTGATGAAGCAACGCCTGTTGTTGATTTTGAACCAGAAATTTTAGAAACAGTTGTTGATCCAGCGACTAAGAATGGCACAGGTCGACACTCAACCACTGGTACAAGTCTAGAACCCACACAATTAAACCCGCGCTACATTTTTGAAACTTTTGTTATTGGAGCCTCAAATCGTTTTGCCCACGCCGCAGCAGTGGCTGTAGCAGAAGCGCCAGCTAAGGCTTACAACCCATTGTTTATTTACGGTGAGTCTGGGCTTGGAAAAACCCACTTATTACACGCTATTGGCGCTTATGCCAAAGAGTTATATGGAAGTGTGCGCGTTCGTTATGTTTCTAGCGAAGAGTTCACCAATGACTTTATTAACTCGATCCGCGATGACAAAGCCTCGGTCTTCCAGCGCCGTTATCGTGACCTAGATGTTTTGTTGGTTGATGATATTCAGTTCTTAGAAAATAAAGAGCGAACTCAGGAAGAATTTTTCCATACCTTCAACACGCTTTATAACGCTAATAAGCAAATTGTTATTTCTAGTGATCGCCCACCAAAACAATTAACAACTTTGGAAGATCGATTGCGTAGCCGGTTTGAGTGGGGCTTAATTACTGACATTCAACCACCAGAGTTAGAAACCCGAATTGCAATTCTTCGCAAGAAGGCAGCGCAAGATAAATTAAATGCACCGGATGACGTTTTGGAATATATCGCCAGCAAAATATCTTCAAACATCCGGGAGCTTGAGGGTGCGTTGATTCGAGTCACTGCTTTTGCATCACTAAATCGCCAAGGTGTGGATTTAGGGTTGGCTGAAATAGTTTTGAAGGATTTGATTCCCGATGTTGGGGGGCCTGAGATAACTTCTTCAACCATCATGGCGCAAACTGCCACCTACTTCAGCCTCACCATTGATGACCTTTGTGGAACCTCCAGGTCTCGGGTTTTGGTCAACGCCCGCCAGATAGCGATGTATTTATGTCGAGAGCTGACCGAGCTCTCGCTTCCTAAAATTGGACAGACTTTTGGCGGCCGCGACCACACGACGGTTATGCATGCGGATCGCAAGATTCGCCAATTGATGGCTGAGCGCCGCTCGATCTATAACCAGGTCACTGAGTTGACCAACCGGATTAAAATCCAAGCAAAGAGTTCTTAAAGGTTGTGCAAAAGGTTGCCCCCAACCTGGGGGTAACTTGTGGATAAGTGTGGATATTTGGAAGGGTTGTTGCGGGGATAGGGCAGGATGGCGGAGTTGTTAAAAGTTATCCAAAGGTTTCCCACAACAATATTTTTTAACATTTAGGCTTGTGACCAGGGGTTTTAGGTGTTATCCACATAAATCCCCTCTAGTTACTACGAATACTTATATATAGATAGAAAGGTTGGGGAAAGAGAACCCGCTCAAAATCAGAGCGAATTTGGGTTTCTTTAAACAACCTTTTAAAGAGAGGATAGTCGGATGAAGTTTGTTGTTGAACGTGACCCGCTTATTGAAGCGGTGAATTGGGTTGCCCGCAGCCTTTCGAGCCGGCCGATCCAAACAGCGCTTCTAGGAATAATGATTGATGTAGATGACGCAATAACTCTTACTGGTTCAGATTTAGAAACATCCACAAAAGCTGTAATCCATGCGGATATAACAACAAAAGGAAAAGTTCTTGTGCCTGGCCGGTTATTGGCGGAAATAGCGAGATCTCTTCCAGCAAAACCAATTTCTTTTATTTTAGATGGAACACGAGTTTTAGTAACCGCCGGAAGTGCAAAATTTACCTTGCCAACACTGCCTGTGAATGAGTACCCACAACTTCCAAATCTCCCAGACACCGCCGGTGTAATTCCAAGCGATGTTTTTAATACGGCAGTAAACCAAGTTGCAATTGCAGCCGGTAAAGATGACTCATTACCAACACTTACGGGTGTACACATTGAGATTAATAAAAATAATATTACTCTCGCAGCCACAGATCGCTATCGCCTTGCAGTAAAAGAAATTAATTGGAAACCAAAAGATTCAAATATAGAAACCGCAACCTTGCTTCGTGCCCGCACCCTTTCAGATGCTGCTAAATCATTGGCCACAAGTTCAGAAGTAACATTTGCGCTCTCCCCAGCAAACTCAAACGAAAAACTTGTTGGGTTTCTCTCTGATGAAAAAACTATGACATCACGGACCCTTGATGGAACCTTCCCACCTTTTAGACACCTACTTCCAAATGAATCAACCGCGGAAGCAATTATCGAAGTGGCTCAATTATTAGATTCTGTCCGCCGAGTGGCGTTAGTAACAGATAAAACCGTTCCACTCAGGTTAATTTTCAGCAAAGATAATTTGCGGCTCGAGGCGGGCGCTGGGGATGACGCCCAAGCAACAGAAAACCTTGACATTAATTACTCTGGGGAAGATATAAACATCGCCTTCAACCCAACATTCTTAACCGATGGGCTTCAAGCAATTAACTCACCATTTGTGCACATCGCTTTCACTGGCGATAAAAAACCTGCAGTTTTAACCGGTAAGAGTGAATCAGATGGTGCGATCAATACAAGCTATAAATATTTACTAATGCCAATGCGTTACACCTCATAATTTTTAAAAGTGTTTATATCTAGCCTATCTTTAACAAACTTTCGATCCTACAAAAGTTTAGAATTAGAGTTAGCACCTGGCATTACAACCTTTATTGGCCGCAATGGTGAAGGTAAAACCAACATAGTTGAAGCGGTTCTATATCTTGCTTTTTTAGCATCACATCGGGTTGCAAGTGACCAACCACTTGTGCAACTCGGAAGTAACTCGGCATATATCCGAGCCAAGACCCAAATTCCTGATCGTGAAGTTTTGGTTGAACTAGAAATAAATAGCGAGAAGGCTAACCGGGCGCGAATTAACCAGAACCCAACAAGGAGCCAGAAAGAAATTTTTGGGATTGTTCAAGCAATCTACTTCTCCCCCGAGGATTTAGATTTGGTTCGTGGGGACCCGAGTGAACGGCGCAAATTTATAGATCAACTTTTAATTCTGCGCTCACCACGAATGGCTGGTGTTATCTCAGATTACGAAAGAGCGGTTAGACAACGCAACTCACTTTTAAAATCCCGAGCTGGTAATGAATCTTTAAGTGCTTGGGACGACCAAGTAGCAAATTTTGGTGGCGAGATTGTTGCGGCCAGGTTATTAGCGCTTTCAGATTTTGAACCAATATTCCAACAGGTCTACCAAGAGATATCTGCTGAAAAACCAGCTTTTATCAATTACAAATCTAGTATCGATGACCCATCACCTGATCCAACCACGAACACCAATAAAATATTAGAACGGATGCGAACCACAAGAGCTGCGGAAATTGAACGCGGTTTAACACTCACCGGACCACATAGAGATGATTTACTATTAAATCTTGGCAATCATTTAGTCAAAGGATTTGCGAGTCATGGTGAATCATGGTCTATTGCGCTAAGTTTAAAATTAGCCACTTATAAATTATTATTAAACGATGGGCTAAAACCTATTTTAATTCTCGACGATGTATTCTCAGAACTCGATGAAGAGCGGAGATTACATCTAATTAAATTAGCAAAGAGTGCCGAACAGACACTCATAACTGTTGCAGTAGAAAATGATTTACCAAAAGAATTAGACGGTGTTAAATATTTAGTCAAGGCTGGCGCAGCCACAAAACTTGGTGTGAAAAATGGCTAGAGATCTTGCTCGTGAGCTATATCGCGCATTTAGAAGTCAACCTAAGCGAAGCAAACCAGGTGAAGTTGTTGAAGTTCGTGAGAATATTAAAGACCCGAAATCACTTAGCGATGTAATGTCTGAGTTAATTAGTAATCGCGATTGGCGGCAAGGTTTAGCAGAAGGAAATATATTTTCAGATTGGGAGAAGATTGTTGGTAGCGAGATTGCATCTCACGCAACACCAATCTCACTTGTCGATGGTCGCTTAACAATTCAGACTTCATCAACCGCATGGGCGACTCAACTAACACTCATCTCAAGTGAGCTGCTAAAAACAATTTCAAACTCAGCGCCGGGGGCCTTGGTCGAGGAGTTGAATTTAATTGGGCCACATGCGCCAAACTGGAAAAAAGGTTTACGTACGATCAGGGGCGCAAAAGGGCCACGAGACACTTACGGCTAATACTGGTCCACAAGTTGGAGCCAAAAGCCCCGCAAATCCACCCCACAAGGCTCTTTTGGGTGGTTCTGGTTTAATTTATTGACTAGGATGAAGCCATTGAAATGCGGTAAATCGCCGAGGTTTTGCACTGGGGGATTTTTACCCCGCAAATATTGGTTTTAAAGAAACGGGGGCCTAATGAGCGAAAACTCCTATAACGCCTCAAATATCACTGTTCTTGAAGGCTTAGACGCGGTTCGCAAACGCCCTGGAATGTACATCGGCTCAACCGGGGAACGTGGTCTCCACCACCTCGTCTATGAAGTTGTAGATAACTCAGTAGATGAAGCCTTAGCTGGACATTGTTCAGAGATCAACATAACCCTCTGCCCTGATGGCTCATTAAAGTGTGTTGATAACGGTCGCGGTATCCCGGTTGATATTCACCCAGTTGAAAAGAAACCCGCGCTCGAAGTTGTTCTCACAGTTTTGCACGCCGGTGGAAAATTCGGTGACGGTGGTTATTCAGTTTCTGGTGGTTTACATGGTGTCGGAATCTCAGTTGTAAACGCGCTAAGCACCGACCTCGCCGTTGAAGTTAAACGCGATGGTTTCCATTGGTACCAAGAATATAAATTAGGTGTTCCACAAAAACCAGTTCGTAAAGGTGAAGCAACTTCAGATCATGGCACAACAGTTACTTTTTGGCCTTCAGCCGAAATTTTTGAAACCACTGACTTTTCATTTGAAGTTCTATCTACTCGCTTCCGCGAAATGGCATTTCTAAATAAAGGCTTAATTTTAACTTTAACCGATGAACGCCCAGGACATGTAGATGATAAAGGTGCGCCAATCCATGTGCGCTACCACTACGAAGGTGGAATTATTGATTTTGTTAAGCACTTAAATCAAACTAAGGGTGAAACCCACAAATCAATAATCTCATTTAACACCGAAGATAAAAAACAAAAGATCAGCTTAGAAGTTGCAATGCAATGGAACACCGGATTTACTGATTCGGTTTACACCTTCGCGAACACTATTCATACACATGAAGGCGGAACACACGAAGAGGGATTTCGTACCGCACTCACTTCGGTAGTAAATAAATTTGGTGAAGAGTGGGGCTTTATACGAAAGAAGGAAGACCGCTTAACCGGCGAAGATATTCGCGAAGGCTTAACCGCAATTGTTTCTATCAAAATTGCGGAGCCGCAATTTGAGGGACAAACTAAAACGAAATTAGGAAACACCGAAGCCAAATCCTTTACCCAAAAAGCAATGAATGATCAACTCACCGAATGGTTTGAAAAGAATCCTGGTGAAGGCAAAGATATTGTTCGTAAAAGCATTGATGCCGCTGCGGCTCGGGTTGCTGCCCGAAAAGCACGTGACCTTTCAAGAAACCGAAAAGGTTTACTTGAAGGCCGCGGCATGCCAGGAAAGTTAGCTGATTGCCAATGGACTGAACCAGAAAAATGTGAACTTTATATTGTTGAAGGCGACTCCGCCGGCGGCTCCACTAAAGGTGGCAGAGATTCCAGATATCAAGCAGTTCTGCCTATTCGTGGAAAAATTCTAAATGTCGAGAAAGCCCGGATTGATCGCGTCTTGCAAAACAACGAAGTTCAGGCGTTAATAACAGCGCTAGGTACTGGTATTCATGATGACTTTGATGTTGCAAAACTTCGGTACCACAAAATTATTCTTATGGCAGATGCTGATGTTGATGGACAACACATCCGCACACTCTTACTAACTTTACTTTTTAGATTTATGCGCCCACTAATTGAAAGTGGATTTGTTTATCTCGCTCAACCACCACTGTACAAACTTAAGTGGGGCGGCAAAGAGCCGGTTCAATACGCATTCTCAGATCGCGAACGCGATGGCTTTATTCAAATAGGCCTTGATGCTGGTAAGCGCTTACCTAAGGATGATGGAATTCAACGCTTCAAAGGTTTGGGTGAAATGCCAGCAAAAGAACTTTGGGATACAACAATGGATCCAGCACACCGAGTGTTGATTCAAGTAACACTAGAAGATGCCGCCGCAGCCGATGATCTCTTCTCGGTTTTAATGGGTGAAGATGTTGAGTTGCGACGCAACTTTATTCAGCGCAATGCTAAAGACGTACGGTTCTTGGATATCTAATGGCTGAGAATATGAATCCGGATAAGACGGCCGCGCATGATCGAATTGAAACCGTTGACCTGCAAGTCGAAATGGCACGTTCTTATTTAGATTATGCAATGTCGGTAATTGTTGGACGAGCACTTCCAGACATAAGAGATGGTTTAAAACCAGTTCACCGCCGCGTCTTGTATGCAATGTATGACGCTGGTTACCGACCAGATAAGGGTTATTACAAATCTTCTCGCATCGTCGGTGATGTGATGGGTAACTATCACCCACACGGTGACACCGCTATTTATGACGCTGTAGTTCGGTTGGCTCAATTCTGGTCACTTCGTTATCCATTAATTGATGGAAACGGAAACTTTGGTTCACCTGGTAATGATCCAGCAGCTGCAATGCGATATACCGAAGCAAAACTCGCACCACTCGCGATGGAGATGATGCGTGATATCGATGAAGACACAGTTGATTTCATTCCCAACTACGACGGCCGTTCCCAAGAGCCAACTGTTTTACCAAGCCGTTTTCCAAATTTATTAGTAAATGGCTCTGCGGGAATTGCAGTTGGCATGGCAACAAATATTCCGCCACACAACTTGAATGAAGTAGTGGAAGGTGTTGTTTGGGCCCTGGAAAATCCAGATGTAGAACCAAAAGTATTATTAGAAAAACTACTTACAATTATTAAAGGCCCTGATTTCCCAACAAAGGCCTTAATTGTGGGACGACAAGGAATTGAAGACGCCTACCGAACCGGCCGCGGTTCCATAATTATGCGCTCCGTCGTAGAAATTGAAGAGATAAATAAGCGCACTTGCCTAGTTGTCACTGAACTTCCATACCAAGTAAACCCAGATAACTTGGCGCTAAAAATTGCTGAATTGGTTAAAGATGGCCGTATCAAAGGAATCGCAGATGTTCGCGATGAGGGAAATGAGCGCCTCGGCCAACGCTTGGTGATTGTGCTTCGAAACGATGCCACCCCAAAAGTAATTTTAAATAACCTTTACAAGCACACCCAATTACAAGATTCTTTCGGCGCAAATATGTTGGCTTTGGTTGATGGTGTACCTAGAACTCTACGCATTGATGAGTTCATCAAGTATTACATCGAGCATCAAGTTGAAGTTATCGTTCGTCGCACTAAATATCGGCTACAAGAGCGTGAGAAACGCGCCCATATTCTGCGGGGTTACCTAAAAGCCCTAGATGCATTAGATGCTGTAATCGCATTGATTAGAGCCTCAACCACCACCGAAGAAGCCAGAACTGGCTTAATGAAATTACTTGATGTTGATGAACTTCAAGCAAATGCAATTTTGGATATGCAACTTCGCCGAATCGCCGCACTTGAGCGCCAGAAAATAAATGACGAATATGACGGACTTATGGCAGAAATCGTTGAACTAACTGGAATTTTGGCATCGGAAGCGAAACAGCGAGAAATTATCAAAACTGAATTACAAGAACTCACCGCCAAGTATGGAAACGAGCGTCGCACCCAAATAATCGCGGGCGACTCAGATCTTTCTGTCGAGGATTTAATTCCTGACCAAAGCGTTGTTGTAACAATTACAAAAACTGGCTACACCAAGCGCACAAAAGCTGATTTATACCGAGCGCAAAAACGTGGCGGTAAAGGCGTTAAAGGTGCTGCGCTTAAACAAGACGACCTTGTCGAACACTTCTTTGTAGCTTCAACTCATGACTGGTTACTATTCTTTACAAATAAAGGCCGAGTATATCGAGCGAAGGTACATGAGTTGCCTGATGCCGGCCGAGATGCGCGTGGTCAACATGTCGCAAACCTTTTAGCATTTAAACCAGATGAAACAATCGCACAAGTTATTGCGGTCTCTAATTATGAATCTCACCCTTTCCTTGTAATCGCAACCCGCGGTGGAATAGTCAAGAAGTCCCCACTTGTGGAATATGACTCACCAAGATCTGGTGGCTTAATTGCAATCAACCTTAAAGAGAATGATGAAGTTGTATCAGCCGCTCTTGTAAGCGAAAAGGATGAAATCTTATTAGTTTCAAAGAACGGTATGTCACTTCGTTTTACAGCGAACGAAGAATCAATTCGCGCAATGGGTCGCTCAACAAGCGGTGTGATTGGAATGAAATTCCGAAATAAAGATCAACTATTAACAATGGCCGCAATAACCGAAGTCTCCACTCAAAAATATGTATTAACTGCAACAGATGGTGGATTTGCAAAACGAACCCCACTTGAAGAGTACCGACCACAAGGGCGCGGAGGTATCGGAGTCAAGGCCGCGAAGATTGACGAAGGTTCACGTGGTGTATTGGTTGGTGCAATGATTGTTGAAGCGAGTGATGAAATTCTTGCCATTACATCTGGTGGAGTCGTAATTCGTACCGCTTGTTTAGAAATCCGAGAGACCAGTAGAGATACTCTTGGTGTGCGGCTAGTAAATCTTGATGAGGGAATAAGTGTTGTTTCAATAACCCAGGTCAAGGACGAGGCTGAAACAACAGATACAGCCTCAAAATAGCTTTTAATTAAGTTAGATTTTGGGGTACGCATCAAATTCGGGTAGCCTTCACCAGCATTCGCGGGCCTTTAGCTCAGCCTGGTTAGAGCGCTTCCCTGATAAGGAAGAGGTCAGTGGTTCAAGTCCACTAAGGCCCACGACCGCTTATGCTAAGTAGTTCAAGATTAGATAAGGTTTGCAAGTAAGCCCGTTAAATGCGGGGACCTAGCTCAATTGGTAGAGCACCGCCTTTGCAAGGCGGGGGTTAGGGGTTCGATTCCCCTGGTCTCCACAAGTTACCCCATCACCAACCCACCATTTACATTAATGGCGGCCCCGGTTATGTATGAAGCCGCATTAGATGCAAGAAAATTAACTACACCAGCAACTTCATCTGGTGTTCCAAGTCGCCCAAGTGGTGTCTGTGCCATCCACTCATCCATTCGCCCAACCGAACGAACACTAATCATGTCGGTATCGATTCGCCCGGGAACAACAACGTTTGCAGTAATCCCACTAACCCCTAGCTCTTTTGCAGCAGAATAACTGAAACCAAGCAGAGCAGCCTTTGTTGCAGAGTAGTGCGCATGATTTGCAGATCCAGTATGAGCTACTTGCGAAGAGATTGAAATTATTCTTCCCCAGTTATTTGCAATCATGGCCGGGATACATGCACGTGATAACTTAAAAACTGCAGTTAAATTAACAGCAATTGTTTCATCCCACATAGCATCTGACATTTCTGCAATCGAACCATCAGTCATAACCGCAGCGTTGTTAACCAAAATATCAATGGCGCCAAATTCTTTAGCGACACGTTGCACTAATTCTGCAGGCGAATCAGGGTTACCTAAACTTGCCTGAAAGGCCCCGGCGCTCCCACCAGTTCTTGAGATTTCATTAACTAATTCAAGAGCTAAGTCAGCGCTCTTGTCGTAATGAACTGCGACAGTCACACCACTCGAGGCCAATGATGAAGCGATGGCACGACCTATTCCACGCGATGCACCTGTTACTAACGCTACCTTCATTACAAACCCCCTGATTTCAAGAATTTAGCAAGCACTTCTGGGTCAGCCACTCGCTTTACTGAATTGCCTTTTTGGATTTCCAAGATGTCATCAACAACCATTTTACTGTGGTGAATTTTAACTTCGGCAGTAGACCCAGCGAGATGCGGGCTCAAAACAACGTTATTGAGTTTCCTTAGTTTGGAATCGGCAGCAAGTGGCTCAGCCGGATAAACATCCAGAGCAGCACCCGCAATTTTCTTTGACGCCAGAACATCATAAAGTGCTTCATAATCTACGAGGGCAGCTCTTGCAGTGTTCACAAAGAAAGCCGAAGGTTTCATCAAAGCAAATAATTCACGAGAGAACATTCCGGTTGTCTGTGGGGTAACTTTTGCGGCCATCGAAATAAAATCCGATCTAGTCACAACTTCATTTAATTCGAGTTTTTCAACACCACACATGCTGAATATTTCAAGACTTTGATAAGGATCGTAGGCAATAACATTTAACCCAAATGCCTTGGCACGACTAGCAATCTGTTGTCCAATCGCGCCAAAGCCAATAATTCCCAAAGTTTTATCAAATAGTTCGACACCCTCAAATCTTTGAAATGGTGCTCCTGGATCCAAACTCCATTCTGAAGTTCGCCCTGTTCCAGATCCGCCTTGCGATGTAATTTCATCTGTGTAGCGAAGAAGATGGTGGGTTGTTGGGATATTTCGAGCGACAGCTAGTAGTAGTGCCATTGTGTACTCGGCCACCGCAATCGCATTTCGCCCGGGCGTGAAGAGAACTGGAATTCCAACTTGCGCCGCATAATTCAAGTCAACATTTGCACCAGGTTCATTTCTACAACAAGCTAACAGTTTGAGATGTTTAGTGGAAGCAATCACTTTTTCTGTAAGTGGCTCAAATTCAACGACAGCAATTTCTTTGTCAGCCAACTCAGCGATTAATTCTGTTTCAGTTAATTTTTCACCGGTCACACCATATCCAGAAGTTGTAATTTCAAATCCGGCGCTGGTGAGTCTTGTTAAATCTGCTTGGTTCATCCGAGCTGTTACTAGAGCTTTCACGCACTACCTCCATAAACTGCTGACTTAGCAGATTGATCAAACTCATCTTTTAGATTTACATACAGAGAACGAAATCTTTGGTACCGATCTTGGTAATGTTCATGATGTTTTGAGTTAGGTCGATATCGATCAGCAATCGAAACCGCGCTAGTTACTGCACTTCTAATATCCGGATATAAACCAAGACCTAACCCCGCGATGAAAGCGTTTCCAATCGGAGCACCAACCGATTCCTTCAAAATCGCGACCGGGATCCCCAAAACATCAGCTTTTATTTGGTTCCAGAGCGCATTTTTGGTGCCGCCACCAACGCTACGTATTTCATCTACCGAAATACCTGATGCGCGGGCGATTTCAATATTGTGTAGCAGTG
>Ga0209084_1002398_pt1 | contig 14560 bp, 2 predicted proteins | sample C_130820_MF_Meta_FD_187309 | JGI IMG/M metagenome (GOLD analysis project Ga0209084, IMG submission 187309) | Freshwater microbial communities from Lake Croche, Canada to study carbon cycling - C_130820_MF_MetaG (SPAdes) (version 2) | ecosystem: Environmental > Aquatic > Freshwater > Lake | place... | reverse complement strand
GTTGATATCCTTTTAAGTTAAGGTTTAATTCTTCAGCAATACGCTCACTATAAGTCATACTATTAGATGCCTTAGTTTTTCTATTCACCTCATTTACAAGACCACCTGTGTAGCCAACTTGCATATACTTAGTGATACTATCTCTTTTAACTCCTGTTTCTGGATCAAATATCTTGTCCATTGTTACAGAATATTGAGAAAACTTATCATGTAATAAATAGCTATATGGTGTACCTTCTAAATCACTTTTCTTACTTATACTATTAATAAAATTATAGAAGTTACTCATAGTGTTTTGACCAATATAAGATTGTACCATATCTCCATTCATATTAAAATATGTTGTTTGGAAATCAGGATTTTCAATCTTTGCTTTAATCTCACCTAAGTCTTTAAGTCTACCAACTATATCTAAGTTCTTGGCAGTCAACTCTTTAAGAGAAGCTGTCTTATCAAAACTCATTTTAATACCAATAGTAGCCTGTATGAATTTTCTTTTTGAAAAAGGAACTCTATCTAATTGCTCTTTAGTAAATTCAATACCTAATTCATTTAAGAACTTGATACCTTTTTCAATACTACCTACTTGGATATTGTTAATTTGTGCAGGAATTTTTACAAAAGATTTACCATTAAATTTGAAATATTTATTGTTATTCTTAATAGCATCAAGAACACTATCTTCAAACTCATCAGCAAGCTGATTTGTAGCACTAGACAATGATGTATCACCAACAGAGATTTCTCCATTAGGAAGAACAAACATTGTTAATACTTCAGGATTCTGTAAGTTAAATACCTTATGAAACGCTGCAACTAATTGAAACTCAGGGTCAGTTTTTAAATTACTATATGGATTTAACTTTTCAGAGTTAGGTAAGTTATTAGTAAGTCTTGAGAAGATTACACCATAGTTTTGATTATCAAGAGTTAATTCACGTAACTTCTCCATCATATCATCTATATCTCTAGCATTGCTAAGTTTATTAAGTAAAGTGGTTCTTACCTCACTCATAGGTAACAATCTTATACCACCAATAGAAGATAGTTCAATATCTCCATTAGCATCCCTCATAGGAACTGTAGCTAACATAAGTTTGATAGCAGCAGAAGCTTTTCTAAATGAATCTACTTGAGTTGATTCATTATAGCCATCTCCTTTCTTTGATCTATTATCTTCATCCTTTAAATAGTCCTCATCAAAATTATCAAATTTAACTGAGTAAGAACTTAAGTATTCTTCCTCATGCTTTTTACTAAGCATATCCCAGTTTTTGAATATAGCATCTCTTAATGCTTCTGCATTAGCAAGAATAGGTGCTGCTTCTTCAGCAGTATATTCACCTGCATCTATACCATCTTGTATTGTAGCTTCTATATTACCGTAAGTAACTTTATCTAAATTAGCCTTAAGGTCAGAATATAATTGCTTTCTATTTTCATTTTCAACTTCAAATAAGCTTTTACCAGACTTCTTCAAATTAGCAAGAGTGGTATAAGTCATTTGTTGCATAATGTCATTTACATTATCTGATGTCAATCCTGTTCCAATTAAACTAGGATCTACTTGACCACTAAATATAGCTTCATCCAAACTCACAATTCCATTATCAGCATACGTTAATGCTTGGGCATAAGGATTAGTCATACCAGCATAGTAGTTTGTTCCCATTCTTTGAAATAGGTTAGCTGTATTAGTTTGAGCTTTAACTCCTGTAAAGAACTCTCTGATAAAGTTTAATAAGTCAGAGAACATCTTTAATATGAATGGTTTACCTTCTGTAGGTCTAGCAGGGATTATACCTTCTAATTGATAGTCTTTCCATTCTCTAGCTAATCTCTCATTAATTTGATCATCTGTAGCATCTGCATACTTTATCTCATTACCATATACATCCTCATAAGAACCTTTTCTACTTTTAAACTCATTCATTATAGAAGCCTTTTCTTGAGGGCTTGTAAACATATCCCATACAGCATGAAACACTTCATGGAACATTGTTCCTAATTCAGCATTCTCATATATATAAATTCCACCTTTAGCGTAAGCTCCCCAAGCTTTTTGTCCACCAGCTTGTAATACATTTTTAATTCTATTAGCACCAATAGTAGGATAGTTAGTTTTAATAAAGGATTCAATCTTATTCCAATCTTCTCCTTTAAAATTCTTAATCATATCACCTAACCTAACACTTAGATTATAGTTACCATTATTCTTAGATGATTTCTTTCTCACATCTTTAAGGGCAGCTACAGAATCTTTAGTAGATTTTGGTTGGTCTTCTACAACAGTAGTTTCTGTTTCACCTTCATTCATCCAATCATCTATTCCAGCTAATAAACTACGTTGTTGCTCTTTTTCAGCTTCTGCTTTAGCTCGTTTATCTATATTTTCTTGAATAACTCCTTGAGTTACATTTCTTACAAGTTCTTCTCTATCAAGAGTTTCAACATCTTTATTTAAACCTAAATCAACATACTTCTTTTTAAACTTCTCAATTGTAGCATCATCTTTTACAATATCTGAAATACTATCTCTATTAGTAGGACTTTCGTCAAGAACTACCTTACCATCAGGATCAATTGTATATTCCATCCCTACCTGTAAATCTGTTCCTACAATTTTAAAATTAAATGTAGGTACATCAGTTTTAGGAGTAATACTAGTTTTTCTTTTAAGACTAATTCTAGTTTCACCTTTAATTCTTTCAGGAGTTTCTGTTAGTTCATCAACATCATTCCAACCTTCCATTATAAAATACACACCATCTCTATTAACAGAAGTAGAATCTGTTAAAGCAGTTAATTTTGTACGTAAAGGTATTTGATCTGAAGTTCTTCCCTCAGAAGATAATAAATAGGTTTGATAGTTAGACCATTGTTTTTTAACAGTTATCTGACCATCTTTACTGAATGTAAGTTCATTATAAGTAGTATCAAAAGAATCAACTTTTTTCTTATTGATGTTATTATACATACCTTTTAGAACATCTAAAATAGCTGTTTTATTTTTAGCTAGTTCAGAAGGTCTTAATGAAAAATCAGTTAATGTATCTCCACCAAAGTATAATCTAAGTTTATCTCCTTTTTTTGTAGCATCCTCACCCCACCATATGCTATTCTTTCCTGGAGTTTTTCCCTCGTTAGGAGTTCCCCAATGTGAAACACTTCTTAACCAATCAACAATTACACTAGACTCATCATTCATATATCCATCTCTGAATATATTATTTGATAGTTTAAGAATAGCATTATATATATTTTCTGCATCCTTATCTGAATTTAACTTATTTATAAGTCTTGTATATCCATTAGGAGTTTGCATAAATATCATACCAGGAGCAGCATTGTAAGATGTGCTTCCTTGCTCTAATCTTGTTTCAGCAATAGGAATATCTAGTAATGCAGCATTAGTTGAAATGTCTTCATTAGTAACTAATCCAGCATCTACCACAGATGTTCCATTATCAGCACCTACAACATTAATAGGTTTACCATAAGAAGGAATAAACTTTTGTGTAATAAGGTCTTTAGAGTTTAGTATCCTTTCTCTTCTCTTAGCATAGATTTCTGTCAAACGCTGAGTTTCTGGAGTATCTTCTCTAAACATTGATTGCTCCTTGAACTCTTCACTCCATTTAAGAGATTCTAAAGGCATAACCTGATATACAGCATTTTCTAATTCATCAACTCCTGCAGGTAGCACCTTACCATCTGCACCAACTAATTTAAGACTACCATCAGCTTGCTTCTCTACCATTACAGCAGCAATGGTGGTAGCAGTACTTACCTTTGTATTTCCTTGAGCTAAGTGTTCAACTAGACCTTTAATAAGTCTATCTTGATTATCTTTTGTAATATATACACTATATATATTATCTTTATTAGGAAAGTTTTGAAACTTATTTCCAAATAATACAGAACGTTGATATCCTGGAATCTTTTGAGAAGCAATACTTCCATCAATTACATTAGTATTTGATTTTTTATTATCAGTGTCAGAACCTTCATTATTAGAAGCTGTATATACACCAGTATTATCTAATGTATCAACTAATGTTTTAACAAACTTCTCATTCTTTAAAATCTTATTCTCTTCCTCTATCTTATCTAAATATGGTTTAGAAAGAGTTTTGAATTCTTTTTGAATATCATCTATCAACTCCTTGTTATTCAATGAGTTAATGAAGTCTAATTTATTGTCTTCAGGTTTTTCAATATCTGAATACTTCTTCTTATTTAAAACTTTATCAATAGCTTTATCTAAGATTTCAGATAAATCAGGAGCATCATTCTCTTCATCAGATATATTAAAATCTTTAAATTGATCAGGAGTTAAATAAGCAATCTCTCCACTAGGAAGTTTTACTTCTAATTCTCCACCAAGTGTTCTAGATGTAACAGTAATTTTAGGAGATAATTGTAATGAATTATCTTCTCTTCTAAGTGTTTCATCTAAAGCATACTCTTTACCAATTTCTAATTCTTTCTTAACATTCTTAGGTTTTCTTTTTCCCTCAGGAATTTCTTGTTGATTTACATTAACTGTCTCATCTTCTTCATTATACTCTCCAACATTTAATGGTCCATAAAGTTCAGGATCACTTACAATATTATTATAATCATCAATAAATAAACTTCTTCTTGCAGAAAGTTCCATTAAGTCAATTAAATCTCCTTTAAGGTTATTTTTAAGTTCTTTAGTTACAGGTAATCCATCTGCAGTTTTTAAATCATTAATTTGATCTAATGCCTTTTTTGTAGCAAGTGCATTTGGATGATCCATTCCAACAATATTTTGTAATACATCCATTGTCTGTAATACATCTAATGTATTAATACCAGCTTTGGTTAATGACATATTAACTTGAGGAATACGCTCATCATAGTTTCCTATTTTAGCTGTAGCATAAACCATTTTATCAATCACTTGATCATTATATACCTTATTACCACTTCTATCTACTCTATCAGAATATTTATCATTAAGTTCATCATATACATCAGAAACAGACTTTGACAAGGTTTTTAACTTCTCAAGTCTTTGCATGAACTTTTCCTTGCTTTCATTTGAATTAGCAATACCAGCAGTAATCAATTGTTGATATCCCTGAGCATCCATAGCTTGATTCTGATAATAACTTAACTCTTCTTGAATAGATGCCTCTTTACCATACTTAACTCTAGGCATAATATATGCTAAAGAAAAGTCATGTTCAAAGTCTTTCTCAGATAGTTTATCATTAGCAACTATTGCATTTTGTCTTCCCTTTTGAGAACCAATAGCTATACCAATATACTTAGCTTGATCTCTTAATCTATCAACTAACTTAACTTTATTCAATGCTGCTATTGCAATATCTGTATTTTCTTTCTTTTCTCCTCCATTACCAAATACTCCTTGTTCAGCAATTTCTCCTGATTTACCAATTCCAAGTCTAGTATTACCTTTATCATTTTTATATGTACCAACAATACCAGATTGTTGTAATCCTCCAGATAGACCACCAATTAAGATATTCTCCATACCCTCTTTAGTAGTAAGAGCTCTTTCAAATCCATATTCTAATATATTACCTAATGTCTCATTAACATTAGATAAAAACTCTCCTGTTCCTTTATGATTTTTATATGCTCTATTGAAGTAGTTATTTGTACCTTCTTGAATAGCATATTGTGCACCTTCTTCAAATGCCTCTGAAGGAGAGAATAATAAAGTACCTAATCCTCTAGCTCTACTTAGTACTCTTCCAGCCATACTAGGCTTATAGTTAGCCCATGGTCCACTTATTCCTTCTTGTTCTATATCATTAATTAAAGCTTTATCAACTCTTCTAGAAGAACCAATAATCTTAGGAAGCTGAATATAGTTAGTACCAGTTAATAAAGCTACGTTCATTCCCCAAGAGAAATTACCTACTTTATCAGCATAGTTATTAATCTCTTCTAATGCTGCACCTGTAGGATCAACTCCATATCTATCTTTATAATCTTGTATAGCTTGAGTTCTAAATTGATTTGAGTTTTGTAAAGACTCCATACTAGCTTCACCCATGGTACCCATGAAAGAAGTAGTGATTCTATCAGCATCTGTTAATACAGCAGCTGCAGGATTTTTTAAATACTTTTGAGTCAAAGAACCTAGTGCATTATCAAAAGCAGCAAACTTTTGTAATCTTGGAACCTGTTCCATAGATTGCTCAACAGCTTCAATAGCTTCTAAACCTTTACCAGCTTTTACTAATCCATTAATTGCTCCAATTCCAGATAATACTTTAGTCCAGGCAAAACCACCAGCTAAAGCTCCTAAGCTATAACCAAAGTTTTTAATAAGTTTGTCTGAAAAAAAGTTAGCAGTTAGTATATTACTAGATTGCCACCAATCAGAATCCATTTCTGCATGCTTATAATAGTTAGGCATAGCATCTTCTAATTGTTTATTAGCAGCATCAAAAGATTTATTTAAATCATTATTATATAAAGAAGCAAACTTTTGATCTTTAATAGCAGAACCTATACCATAGACAAGACCTGCTGTACCAGATAAAAAAGCTGAAGCACCAGTTCCTATCATTTTAACAAGACCATTTCCAAATTTATTAAGAATAGGTTGGGCTTGTGCATACATTTCTTCTGAATCTTCAAAAGGTCTACTACTTTTATATCTATCTCCTAAATATATAGATGCAATAGGAATATCAGCAATAGGAGTTCCTGTCTGAGCTGATTGCACAGCTGAAGCACTTTTTTGAAATAAATCTTGAAATGATAAATTATCTCCACCAGGACTACCAATTTTAGGATCATTTCCTACAATTGGAGTTACTGGAAAACCTTCTATCGTTCCACCTAAATTAACAATTTTTTCTTCTGCCATTTTTATTTTTTTGTAATTGCTGGTATAAATTCAGGTCCCATTGATTGTAAAGTATTTACAACAGTGTTTAAATCTACTTGCCCTGGTGTCTCTTGTATACCTTCTTTTCCATTAGCATCCTTTGCATATACAACACCATACCACAAACCATTTTGATATTTAATATTAGCTTTAAGATCTTGTCCTGGCTTACTACCTTTCATTCTTGGGAAGTCTTGTCTCTCAAGATATGCATCTCCTTGAATATATGTAAGTCTATCATTAGGATCTCCATGTGAAGTTCTTCTATTAGGGTTTTGTGCAATCATTCTTCTAATATCTGTCATCTGATCTGATTCATATAATGTATTTACATTAATACCTAAATTTCTAGCTTCATCTATAGCAACAGTCATAGCTCCACTTTTTCCATTAGCATCATAAGATACAATCTGAACAAGAGGTTCACCATTAGCTCCTTTAATTGCTTTTCCTTCTATAACATCTGGCTCTTTTTTATTAATACCAGCTAATAAATTTTTAACGTCTGCTATAGGAGAAAGATTTTTATTATTTGTTACATAGTTACCAGCTATTGCTTTAAGTGTTTCATATGTACCTCTATCTGTTTCAGCATCTCCTGTAAGAACATCCATTTTAATATTAGGTCTAATTAACATTGTACCTTTAAGAAGCTCAGCATATTTATTTAATGCCTCTGTATTTGTTTTATTATTAATAATATCAAATGCTTTATTTAATCCACTTTTAAATGATTGGCTTGTACTACTAAAATTAAGAGGGGTAACAGCTAATCCTTTTTCATCTCTTAAATATGAATCAGACCCAAATAATCCTCCAACAGTTTTACCTAATGTTTTAGCACCTCTAAGAATACCTGTAGCAATACCATGTTGTCCAGTAATTGAATTACCATATTGATCAATAGCAGTACCAAGAATAAAGTCTTTACCTCTTACTTGAAGTCTACCTTCTGCTTGTTTAGCAGCTTCTCTTTGTGCTTCATTATCTAAAAATCCTAATGCTGATTGATGACCTGCCATATAAACAGCAGCATCATAAAAATCTTCTTTAGTTAACTTATAAGGTTTACCATTAAAGTTAACAGTAACATCTTTAATATTAGCTCCTTCAAGTTGTTTAGGTACATCTATACCATAAAGATCAGCAACTTGTTTTTGTTTTTCTTTTCCTTCATTTATAACATTAGTATATTCCTTAGATGTTTTTTTATATCTATTATAACTATCTACTAAACTAGGAGATGCTGTAGCTAAATGTTGATTAACTTTACTACTAGCCTCTTGTCCCCATCTAGTCATGAATGACTCAATTGATTCTCCTTTAGCCTTTGCAGTGTTAGTTAATACAATCTCAATTGCCTTTTCTCTAGAAACACCTTTATTAATCATATTTTGAACCTTCTGATCATTATCACTAGTTCCAGCAAATGCATTATCCCAAACAAATCCATAAGATGCATTTAAAAAGTCTTGAGCCTTTGTAGCTTTTAATCTTTCATACTCACCAACAACAGAAGTTGCTGATGGATTTTCATCTAATGTAACACCCTCACCTGCACCAAATCCTGGAGCAGGAGTTCCTGTTCCTTTTCCTCTACCTTTAAGACTAGCTATTAATAAAGCATTATCAAGCTTTAATCTATTTTGCTCAGCTGTAAATTCTTTATTTTCTTTAAATTCTGTTTTCTTCCATGATAAGTCTTGAGCCCATCTACTATTAGCATTAGCTTCTTTTTGTAAATCAAAACTAGCTTGCCATCCTGGATTATTTAAATCTTCTTCTGATACTCTTGTAGCACCATATATAGATGTGTAATTATCTTTAACCCTTTGCTTATGTAAGTATCCTCTAATATTATCTGGGTTATCAACAGCTTGTTTATTTAGTTGATCATAATTAGAATTAATTGTATTAATATTTCCTTGAACATTATCTATACTAGTTTGAATATTCTTATCTTGGTCAACTGTATTTACTCCACAATTTTTAAGTAGAGTTAATTCAGCTAATTTATTATTATAAGTTGCAAGTTTACCTTCTTTTTGATAATTTAAAGATTCTATTAATGCTTGTGAATCATACCCTTTATAATCATATTCTCCTGTAATTTGCAATTGTTGCCCTACTCTAGGATCAGACATAATTTGATCAATAGCTCCTTGTACTTCCTGAGGTAATCTTCCTTCTTTCTTAAGTCTAATCATAACAGGAGAATATATAGGAGCACCTTGTTGATATGATATTACTTTACCAGTTTTTTTATCTTTTACAGGTATCTGTTCATATTTAGTACTTCCATCAGCATTGGTTGCAAAAACTTGGTCATGAGTATATCCACCAGGTTTTATAGAATCAAATGTTTCTCTAGCAAATTTATCTACATCAAAGAAAGGTTTATAACTAGAATTAAATTTAGTACCAGCAGTTGTTGAAGATAAATAGCTATTAGCTGCCTTTTGAAAATTATCTACATTAGCTTGATTAGATTTACCATCATCTATTGCCTTTTGCATTTTGCTTGTTTCTCTTCTTAACTGAACAGTAGAAGATACAGCATTTTGTACAGTAGGATCTTTAACAATTGAGGTAGCCATACCCCCTACAGAGTTAACTAATTGTTGATTAGAGAAATCCCCAGCAGCTACGGTCTTTAATCTACTACCTAAATCATTAAGTTTTGATTGTAAATATTGTTTATCTACATCATTAGCTACATCCATTCCAGCTATATTATCTATATAACCTTGAATTTTTTGCACACCTTGGTCATACTGAGCCTGCTTTTGCATGCCCACCTTAACCATTGCATCAACTGGAAGTTGCTGGATATAGGGGTTAAATTGCGATATTTGATCTGTAAATGAAGCCATAGTATTTGAATTAACAAATGTAATTTAAATTATTATATATACCAAGAGAATTAACTGTTTTAGTTAATCTGGTATAACTGAATTAGTTAGAGAGTTTTTAAAGCTTTTACAATAGAGCCATTTCTTGCATTCTTTTTTTCTAGTTTAGCAATCTTACCAGAAGCATCATATAAAGGAGTTACATCATCTGCAAACTCCATTCCTCCTTTTGTTTTAGAAAATGGAGCTCCTTCTGTATTAAATCTATAAGGACTATTAATATTATAGGCTTGTCCATTAGGTCCAAATCTGTAGTTATACATATTCTCCATAATGCCTAATTGTCTGTTCTCAAGTTTATTTTGAGCAGTTTTGGCAGCAATAGATTTAAAAGCTTCTAAAGTCTGAGCTTTAGTATTAGATTTAGCTTGAGCTTGTCTACCATATTGTTGATCAAGGAGTTGCAAGTTTTGCATCTGAGCTTGATTCATTGTATCAATATTTGCATTCTGTGTACCAGCTTGATTAGATTGGTTCATTCTAAACTGCTCACCTCTAATCTTATTCTTAGCATCTGAAGCAGATGCAAATATTTGAGCAGCAGCAGCTGGATTATTACCAATTTGTCTTGTGGCAGCTCTTGCTTGAGAATCTACTTCATTCAATTGATCTTGTAAAGATATATTATAAGATTCTTTAAGTCTTGGAGAGTATTGTTGAGCCTTTACAGGTTCTAATTGATTACTAGCTAAAGAAAACATTTCAGGCATTATTTGACTAGGATCTAAACTTTCTTGATTAGTTGGTCTAAAGAAAGGAACTAGATTAGATGAAACACCTTCTGCTAATCCTTTCCAATCAAACTTTTGTTTATTATTACCTGGCTTATCTACAAATGCATCTTGTGGACCTGTATAGTTACCAAATATATCTACTCCTGTAATATTACTACTACCATCTTTAGCCTTACTTAATTTCTTACCAAACTTAGCCATATCTGAGTTTTTATCTTTTACAAATTTACCTTGAGCTAATTCATCACTCTTTACACCATATTCCTTAGCTGTATCAAGAATAGCATTTTGAACACCAGCAGCTCTTTCTTTAATGATAGCAGCATTAAGTAATTTAGCATTACCACCCATCATCATAGCTCTACCAGAATTCATAGCCAATTGGTCAAATGGATCATTTGTATTAGAATTATTAACTAATTCTGTACCTTTTTTAACAACACTATTCTGTCTAGATTCAAACTTACTTAAATCATTTATAAAGCTTTTATACTTCTTACCCTTAGCTGCGTCTACACCAATGTGATTTGCAGCCATATCATCAATTTTCATATTACCAAATACTACTAAGTTACCATCTGGTGATCCACCATCTGCTAGTTTAACTGCTGGTTCTCCACCTTCTACTTCTACACCATTCTGTCCATAACTAATTGGCATACCACCATTGTCATGAGATGGTCCTTTAAACATTACTGTTTCACCACCATCCTGTAAAAAAGGATTGTAAGAGATAGGCTCAGCCTTTCCACGATGCACTTCTAAGTCACCACCCATAGCCATCTGTCCACCATATTCATAAGTTTGTAATGCTCTTGCACTAGGAGGAGTATAATAACCACTTCCAATAGTACCACCAGCTCTTAACATATCTGCATCATGAGGAGGTTGTAATAAATCTTTAAGTCTATGCTCACCAAATGAAGCAATCACCTGTGGTTGCCAATCATTACTTACCCATCCACCATCTTCCATATATGATTTATATGTATTTTGTATACCTTGACCAGTACTTTGAACTCCTGCTCTTTCTGTATTTGCTTTGGTTATATCTTCAAACCCTTTTTGTTTTCTAGCATCTTGTACACCACCTAAAGCATTACCAGCTATACCACCTAAAAATCCACCTACCATACCACCTACAGGACCAAAGAAAGTATTACCTATAGCAGAACCTACTCCTTTACCAACAGAAGCTTGACCAGAGTTTTGGAAGTACTCTCCAAACTCTGCTCTATGTAAATGACCACCATGAGCAAATTGTTTTACATTGCTGTCATTTAGAGGCTCATATCCGAGGTCTGAATACAAATCCCCAGGATTGTATGTATTTTGTATTTCCGTTGGATTTCCCCCTATTCTAGCTCCATACGCAGCTAAGAAATTAGTTCCTGATCCTTGTGGATTTAATCCTTGAATCATTTGATCTTCAGGTCTTACATATTGATTCTTTGGTTTGCTAACATCTCTTGATTCAGCAGCTTGTGCTGTAACTCCTGAAACTTGGGAAGTCATGTCAGCTTTTTTAATAGCTTTCTTTTGATCTTCCATTTGACCAATACCTTGTAAAATTTGAGGAGCAGCATTTAATACAGCTAATCCACCTGCTTTACCAGCAGCACCTAATCCTTCTGATGTACCAAGTTTACTCATTCCAGATTTAAAACCTCCTTTGAATATATCTTGACCACCTTGAGCTATACCTTTAGCTCCAGCTTCTCCACCAAATAAATTACCTATTACATCACCTAATCCACCACTTGCAGCAGTACCAGGATCTGTAGCTGTAGCAGCTTTACCAGGAGTGGTAAATGCTCCACTTACTGCATTAGCAGCATTAGTCCATCCATTATCTGCATGTTTCCATTTCTTAGCATTCTGAGCAAAGATAGCACGTTTCCTAGTTAAAGGATTAGAACTATGTGTTAACTCTTCTGTGCTTTTACCTGTCTTCTTTTTGGTAGCTGTGAACTTACCTTTGTTAGCAGGATTAATATGAATACCTGATTTACCCTGTGGCATATCATTGTAATCTGTAAAGTTGGTTAGTTGGTCTAACTGTGTATCTACCATGGCAGTACCCATAGCAGCCTTCTTTAAAGCTGCACCATGTTTAGCCATAAATGCTTCTTCTGTAGGATACTTCTTGTAGAAATCCTTCTCAGATTTAACTTTAGCAATCTTTAATATTTGGTCTTTCATATTGAACTTTTATATATGGTTTATTTATATTTGTTTAGCCAGCCATTACTTGTATGTCCTCCATCTTTCCAATTTTTAGTTAATTTATAAGTTGGAGCATTTATACGAATATCTCTTCCTAATTCAGGATTTGCTCTAAAACTTTGTTGGAAAGCATCACTTTTTAATTCATCTAAAGTGATAGGTTCATGAGCATAAGTTTCACGATTTATTTTTATTAAAGATGGTTCTGGTAAATTATACCCTGTATTTTCAGAAATACTTTTATAAGTTTTTTGAATTTTTGGAAATTGCTTTATAAGTTCATTTAAATAATCTGATGATTTAGTAAAAGTATTTAAAGGTTTCATTTTTATATCTTCTAATATTATTCTACCAGGTTGATTGTTAGCCCATCTAGCAACTTGTTGATTCATTAATGGTTGAGAATACATACTAGTAGATATTCTATCCATCTTTACTTGTGGTGGTAAATGTCCCATTATTGTTTTAAATTGATCAACTGCTGATTTTTCATCTCCATTAAAGAAACTAATATCTTTAACATTTAAATATGGGTTTTCTCCGACTTTAGGCATTTCTGTATTTATATGCATATATCCTCCCTTACCATTTCCTATATTATAACTACCTGATGTAAAATTTCCATGATCAGTTACATCTTGCATAAATGTATGTCCTGTTGCTGGATCTCTAGTTTCAGTTCTACCAATATTACTTGTTGAATTAAATTTAAAATCTTTATCTCCCCATTTAGGACCTTCTATAACATGTTGTGGTCTTACATATGGATTATGATATGAGGCAAGGTCTTCACCTGATTGACCATATTCTGGACCAGAATCATATGCACCAGATTCTGCTATTCTTTGCATTTCAGCTTCATGCTCTTGACCACTTATAGGAACATCAAGAACTGTATTTACTCTAGCCTCTTGACTTCCTATGGCAGAAAAATCAGGTCCAAATATATCTTCACTTAATCTTCTTGCACCTTCTCTTTCTCTATCTCTAGCATTACTTTGTGCAAGTCTTTCACGAAAGCGTGCCATCTCAACATCACGATCTACTGGTGGTCTATTAGCAGGATCTGGTCTTGGTGCAGTCCAATCAAAACTATCAGGATTAGGAGATACTTGTTCAGTAGGTCTTCTGTAATATCTATTAGCTTCTACTTCATTCATTCCAGCAAGTTCTGCATCTGTAGGTGGTTGATAAGGAACTCTTCCTGCTGATTGTGAAACTCTTTCATTACGTAGTTGTTGAACTGCTGTATTAAAAGCTTCTTGTGGATGAGGTACACTTTCAAATTCTCTCACTGGCATTCCTATTCCTTTAAATCTTGATCCTACATCTCTAATAGCTGAGTTTAATGCATCACTATTTGCTAACTTAATACCACTTCCTAATGGATCAAGTCCTAATGCTCCTGCTCCAAGACTCTCAACTATATTTGAAGCAATACCTGTCTTATTTCCTGTACGTATATTATTACCTAAGTTCTCAGCTTGTTTAGCTACAAAATAAGCAGGATTTACATATTCATCAAACATCTCACCTAAGCCACCAACACTTTTAGGAAATGCTCTATATTTTTCACTAGTTGTAAATTTTCCATTATCAGAAGAATCTGTAACACTTCCTTTTTGTTTTCTAGCATTTTCTCTTTCAGCAATAACTTGTTGAGCATTAGCTAATGTTCTTTTTTGAGCTTGGTCAGAAACAGCTGCAGCTTCTAATCTTTCTTTATCTGTCATCTTTCTAGGGATAACATTTCTTGTAGCATCTTGACGCATTGGTTCTGGTTGATACTT
>Ga0209084_1002397_pt1 | contig 14562 bp, 9 predicted proteins | sample C_130820_MF_Meta_FD_187309 | JGI IMG/M metagenome (GOLD analysis project Ga0209084, IMG submission 187309) | Freshwater microbial communities from Lake Croche, Canada to study carbon cycling - C_130820_MF_MetaG (SPAdes) (version 2) | ecosystem: Environmental > Aquatic > Freshwater > Lake | place... | reverse complement strand
ATTATTTTCTCGTGACATCTTCCAAACATTATATAAGATACCCTGAGATGGATTCATAAATAAATCCACATTTTTGGCATTCAATACTAACTTATCACTTGCTGCGTAGTAATAAGCATTGTACCCCGATTCTGTACTAACTCTATATGCTGGTGGTTGCCAGCTCTTTTTATTATCAGGAGTTAATTTTAAATTATAGCCCAAATTCATATAAGGGAATTTTCTAAACTTATTAAAATATTCCTGACCATATGTAAATGGTTGTAATGTTGTTTGAACATTTGGACTATTACCAGTAAAGACTGACTGAGTTACGTTTACAACTTGCGGACTTCTATGTTGTGGTGTAGATTCAAACCAACCAGCACCTTTTTCAAAATAATAGTCATCTGTATTAACAGGTGCTTTTGGATAACCAAATTCATCAACAGGATAATCATCTCTAACTTGGTCAACTAAAAATAATTCAGTTGTTGATGTAAATGCGGTATATTGTGTTCCGTAAATTGAATATGTTGTACCAGACACATACGTGGTTATATTATCAACATAAGTTCCACCCGTAATTTGAGCAAACTGTTCATTGAATTGTTTCATGTTGATTCTTTGGTCTGCAACATATACATGTTCGTTAAATTCAATCAACGCCTCAGGAGCTCCAACTAATCTTAATGTAAATTCAACTGAACGTCTTGTTCCTTTTGATTTAAACAAGTATGCCGAGTTAAGAATAAGATTTCTATAAAACTGATAGTTTAATTCTGATGGTGTATACTCTCTTGAATAACCAGCATATTGTGTTACACCTGTTGAGTTATAAACTGAATCTAAAAAGTTTTCATTTGTAATTGGTGAAATGTTTGTACTCCAACCTAATGTTTGTGCTAAGTTTTTTAACAACATTGATGGGATATCATTTCCTGGCGTATAGTTTACAGAATTCATATATGCCAAAGCATCTATGAATTGTTTAATTTGGTCAAAACTTCTTCCGTAAATTTGTAATACCTTCGCAACTCTGTGGTCATTAGTATCAAACTCTAATAAAGATTCTGTCACTAAGAAACGAGCAATTAAGTTAGTTTTAAATGCGTCAAATTCAGAACCAATAACATTTAATGTTTCCAAATAATTTGTGAAACTTTGAGTTCTAATATCTAAATTCCATAAACCATCTTTTTGCCATGTAACATTTTTATTTTGTATTGAGGCAACACCATTGTCCGAATCAACAGGAACATTAAATGTTGCCGTATAAATTGGGACAACTAATCTGTTTAATAAAAATTGTTCTATTTGGTCAAAATCTTCAGAGAATGCTTTTTCAACATAATAATCATTTGGTCTAATTACCAATGACTTGTATGTTGAACCATCACCACTAAACGGGTTACCAATAATGATTACTTTTATAATTCCACTATATAAACTTGATGATGATGTAAAATCAATAATTTGATATGGACGTTCATCAACAACAAAACTATAATCTCTATATCTGTTTGTTAAATCTCTTAATGGTGAAAACTCTTGTTCTCTATTTTGTAAATTAATTTTTGAATTAACAGAATAATCAATTGAGAATGGATTTTTAATTCTTGTAACATTAATTGTTAATTCTGTTTCATTTGCAACTGAATCGTAAGTTATATTATACGCTGTTTCACCCGATGTAAAATCATAATACAACGCATCAACTTCAATAGCCGCAGGGAAAAAATTAAGTATTCTTTGAACAGAAACTTCAAATCTTTTTTGTAGTGAACCAAAGATTGTAAAGTTGGTTACTTGTGATAAATCATAATTTGGATAAACTCTATATTCTTTAGCGATTAATTCTCTTGAAGCATTAACAGAATCTAAATTTAAATCTTCTAATGAAACTGGTGATTGAAACACACCAATATTAAAATTACGATTTGATTTTTCAGATATTCCTTGAGTAAATTCAAAGTTACCTTGTGTAAGTCCACCACCTTGCACAGTTTGTAACCCTACAATATTATCAAAGGGTGTACCTGCTCCTGAAGCCGCTGTATTTGGTATGAACTTTTTAGCCATTATTGTGCTGTGATATTTTGATAGCTTTTACTAAAATCAATATTAGTACCTCTATTATCTTTAACCTCATATAACAAATTATTAAAGTCATCCTTGATTTCATACAAGTTGTACTGTTGGTAAATGTTATTTTGTGCGTCATAGATAGTGTAGATACCATCTTCCATAGATTTAGTTTGATTACCGTAAAGGGCAATACCCAATGTATCAATATCATACTGCGAAACTTGAACTTCTAAAGTCAAAGGGTTAAAATATGTGTTTGATAAAATAATACTTTGAGCTGGTTGTCCAATGTACGGAGTTGCATTTGGTTTGTTTGTTGGTGATGAGCTTGGTGATAATGTACAGAACACCAAATTAGTTTGTCCTTCTGTATATCTATATCTGACCGCCTTTTGTACTGTGTTAGTTAAGTTTTGAATAACTGGTTCACAATAAAAGTTTGATGTTACAATTCTAAAAAAGTTAGGTATTTTACTACCATCAGCATTTAAATATTCTATTCTAAAACCAACAAGTCCTTGGGCAACAAATTTGTTAACATATTGGCTTGGTACATTACTTAAATCAATAACAATACCTTTTACGTTTGGAAGTGCCGATAAAACACCACAATCAGTAATTGTTGTTCTTATTTCGGCGGGTCTAATATATAATGTGTATATACCAATTTGAGTAAATACATCCGCAGGTAATCTTAGATTATAAAGACCACCCAATATTTCGTTTGTGTTTCCACCAGTACTTGCGTTATTAAAGTATGGTCTCAATATTGCCGCAGCGTCAAGACTAGTTAACAAAAAATTATCTGTTACATCTCTTGATGGTGTGTAATTCATTATGATGCTCACGTCTTCGGGTGATACATCTGCCGGTCTAATTGTTCCGTATGTTCCTGTTGCCATTTTATGTTACATTAAAAAATCTATATCCATATTTTATTAGGTCTCCGAGATTGTCCACTTCGCCTATTCTTTGTATCCTTTCAAGTGCGGAGTTTTTGCCTCTCTCAATAAATACATTAGATTGTACTTCTGGTTGAGAAATAACTCCTAAAAGTAATTCATTTTTTACAATAGGTTCTTGAACCATCCAATCGGCGGTTAATCCTGATGATTGTGTAAAGTATATTGTAGTTCCATCCGCATAATCATAATAATCAATATCTTGAATTGTGTATGCCGTATAAACCAAATTTATTTCTGTTATGATACCATAATCAACTTTATTTTTTTGAACTGGTACCAATAGTTGGAATTTGTTTGGTCCGTATTGTGCAAGGTCATTAATTCTTGAATCAGTATAACCACTAATAGTAAATGGTACCGTCACATAATCAGATGATACTTGAGCGTCCACCAAATTAACACTATCTCCCGTAAAAATATAATCATAGGATATTGGTGTTGCACTCCATGAACCAGTGTTTGGTGTAAAGTATGCGGTTCCACTTGAATTAAAATCAGGAACTTCAACGTATGGTGTTTTAATATTTTTTGATACCTTTGTATTACCCCAAGGACTTTTTTGTGATAATGTAATTGTATATCCACTTGGGTTTGAATTATAAGTGTGTACCAAAGAATTAGGTGTGTATGCCGTTACGGTTATAACAGGACTTCCATCACCCCAATCTAAATAATATTGTGAGAGTGCCAGATAGGCATTAAATTCTACATCAGCAGTATTATAAACATTCCAAGTAAATGAGTTTCCTGTTGTAGATGAGAATATAAAATTGTTTACAACATTAATCTGTGAAATGGCACCATCAAACACTGAATAGTATCCCATGTCAACTGTATTTTGTAATAACAAAATGGGAACCGTTAAACCTGTTAGTGTTGATGTATGGTTAGTTCCACCAGTTAATGTTTGAGTCATAGACGAATACACACCAAATGTTTCACCCGAATAGGTTACATCATGAATTATTGTTTTTAATACTTCAGGGGATACCCTAACGTACATTGTTTGTGATTCCATTATGGGTTTGTATATTCATACCATTTTATGGGATTACTTACGGTTCCCGCTCTGTTTCCTGTTGGATAGTTAAATACCTGATATGTTTGTGTTGGATAATCCAAATCAACTTTATAATAGAAATAACTCTCAGGTGGAAAGTCATACATATTTGGTAATAAGTTTTGTTGGGTATTCATCATTTTAATAAATTGACCTGTACCTCCATCAAAGAATTTGGCTGTCATATAAAATGTGTTAATGTTTAAGAAACCTCTACCTTTTAACCAATAAAGGAAGAAACCTTCTTTATCACCAATATAATCCAAAACATATTTTGGTTTTCTAATTGTAACGGGTGTTGTATTGTTTAACACCGTGGCTTGGGTTAATCCTTGTTGAACTGGTAGTATTACCGTAAAATAAGATTTTTGTGTTCTCGTTGTTGGACTATCATAAAAATCTATTTTCCAAAAAGATTTGTCAAATGGTGCTTCAAAATAGTATATTTGATTAGTTGAGAATTTTGCTTGATATGAATTCAACCATAATTGTGAATCTTGTTGATACAAATAAAAATCATAATTGATTGATGTCTTTGTTACATCATAAGTTTGGTGGTCAAATCTTGTTACCTCAAAATCATCATTTGGATTAAGAATTTTTTCTAATACATCTTCCTCATACTTTTCAAGGTCCAATTGTTGTCCATACATATCCCAAGATTGCTCCAAAGGAATGTTTAAAAATTTTGTTTGATTATCAAACAGTATTCTTACTTTATTCGCATCCATCTATAATTGGGTCTGGTACTACTTGGTACAATTCTGTTATGTCAAATGACGCACCTTCAGGGTATAATCTAAAAGGTATATTTTGGAATGGGTAGTGAGCATTATTTAAAAATGGATATTGAACCCCTCTACCTAAATTGTCCACATAACCATATGTGTAAATATCTCTCCATAACCATAACTTGTTATTATTACTGAAATAAGCGTAGTTTGGGATACCTTCAATTCCTGTTGGTTGAGCAGTTTCAACATAATCAGAAAATACTCTCAATGTTATTGGATTATGAACTTGATAATAAAAACCACTTGTGTTTGTACTAGCGGTTGATGGTATTGTAAATGCCTTCTGATAGTAGGTCATCTTGTTCATGTATTCAGAAATAACCCTTTCGGTTTGTTCAATCTCATTCCACTCACACCAATCACCATACATTGTATCACCACTATATTTTGGTAGGTTAACCGTAAAGTTATATGTCACACCACTTTGTGTTTTAGTATAACTTGATGTAAGGTTATCTTCTGTTGATAATGGATTTGTACTATCCCACCAAGGATTTGTATCACCAGGTGACATATTCATTTTCCAACCACGTCTTAATCTATTAAACCAACCAAAGTATCCAACATTTTGGAATGTTGCGAATAATTGTGTTAAAGGTTTCTTATTATTATCTAATTGATTTAATAATTCAAAATCTCGGGCAAATGTTGTATTGTATGTGTTTGAACTTTGGTAATTGGCAATTCTGCTAACTTTGTTTGGAGTTAATGATGAAAATTGATACATCGCACCATCATCAAATGGATTTAATTCAAAACCATTTCTTGTAATGATTGAATCGTGAGGATTTGTAATAATCTTATGTTTTCTAACATAATACCTTGACATTGTTTCCCCTGAATTATAAATGTCCGCAATTCTTTTAAACACACCAGTAACACCAGCAGCAAATGTACTACCAGTATAACCAACATTGTTTAGATTGAATATGTAGGCATCTGAACCAATTGTATTGTTTCCCAAACTACTAACTTGGAATAAATTCATATTATCATAATAAAATGATAATTGAACGTATTGACCAACAGTTATTCCGTGTGTTACAGGACATACAAATTGTATGATTGGCATTCCGTTATCAGAACCCGTTGTTATCTTAAATGGTATTCCATCACCCGATACCCAAGCTGGCAGTGATGTTCCATTTTGATAATAATACTGCATTTGAACGTTGTAGTCATTTTCATATGGATATGATAAAACAATATTCCAATTGTATGTTGAACTACTTTTAGCAACAAAGTCTAATTGTTTTGAATCAATATCTGTTCTAATAAATTCAAACTCTTGAAAGGATGGTAATCCACTCCATATACCATTAACAATTGATTTTTCAGGATGTACATAATATAAGTTATCTCTAAAAATTGTATAATCGGTATGTCCAACTAAATTGTTTTCATAGATATAAGAAATTTTAATTGTTGGTCTAAATGTAGTTGCTTTTTGTCTTTCAGCATCAAACAATGTTGCCAAATTAACAGACACAGTTCTATCATATTCTGTAATCTGAGATTGGGTTTGATTAAGACCAACTTGAAGAGTTATATCTGACTCAGGAGCTGATTTATATTTTAAATCAGGTTTAACTACTATGAAATCCGTTTCTTGACTCATTATATTGTTCCAATATAAAGTTGTGTAAATTTATCCATTGCTGATGAACCTTTCTTCAATCCAAAATAGAAGTACCAAGGTGCACTTGTTAATGTTGTTTGATTTAATGTACCAGGAAGAATTGCGGCTTCGTTTCCACCCTGAGCATTTCTTTGGAAAATATACCCTGTACGGTTTTGAATGTATTGATTTCCACCAATAAACATAGGAGCATTTAATCTATCAATACTTTGATATTTTTGTTTGTAAGCCGAATATGTAAATTTGGCACTAGACCAAGTGTTTTCTTGATTACCAAATATTGAAGGTTGTGATGGATTACCCCAACCATTGTTGTACCAAGTATAAAATGGAACCTCTTGTGATTTAGTTCCCAAGTAGTCAGCAATTAATGTACTACCTGTTAAATTTCTATCCAATCTTCTTGGCGATATTAAATCTCTACTTTGTGTAAATCCACTATAGAACACACCAAATACAGGATTACCATCCGCATCACCACTAACGTAAATCGGATTGTCTAATGTATTGTTTGGGTCGTCAACATAATTTTCTGCAGTAAATGGAACAATACCGTACTGAGAATTAATCTGTAACATCTGAGCGTAATCGCCATCAACCCTATCTTCATTTCTACTAAATAAAGAAGCCACAGAACCATTACCAGCCCCAAAAATTTCACTTAAATAATTGGCATTTACCAATCTTGATATAACAAACAATTGTAATAAGTCTTTTTCACTACTCCAACTTGTTGATGTTAAATTGTCCATCTGATATCCATAGTAATCTGCCGATAAGTTAACATCTTTAGTCCAAATATATTTTGGCCCTAAATCAAGTATTGTTGTTGGAAACAAGAATTCTTTTTTATTAACCTCATTAGATGAACCCATTGCTGAATCTCTACCAATAAAGTCACTACCATTCCAAGGACTTGAACGATAATAATAGTTACTTGACTCGGGGTCAAACACTAAAACGTCACCACAAAAAGTATATTTAACATTACCCGTGATTGGATTAACCGTTCTAACATATGGTTTATTATTAGAGTCAAAAAATACATTGTTTTCAAATGGAAATGCAAATAAAGTCCCATTAACCCATGAATTTACAAAGGTGTGTGATAATGCACCTCTACAAATAGCAAATGTTAGTCTAAATCTTGCAACCCATTGAGCTATTAATGCAAAGTCATTATTTCTACCAAACAAAGAAGCTAATGGTTGATTAACAACACTATAACATCCATTAACAACTACTTTTCCACCAACATTTGTATTACAATCATTTGTTGCTGGTAATACCGTAAAATTAGTACCAACACCTTGATAGCAATTTAAATCAACCATACCAGGACAAGAAAATGATTCTAATACTTTATTCATTGTTCCACCTGTGACAACATCAGCGCCACCTGTTCCATCACCAAAAGAAAAACTTGGTACAGGAACTACTGTTTCAGCACTTCCACTATCACTGTAAAAATTATATGTTAAACTATTTGAAGCTTGCCAAGCAAATGCGTTATTGTCAACAGTATTTAATACAGTACCTGTTGGTAGTCTATCTGCTCTCATAACCATTCGGTTACTATAAACAACCATTTTACCTGGACTGTATCTTGCGTAAGATGGTGCGTAATAAAATTGTGGTTTTAAATTATTATTTACCCCTTTGTGATTTCCACCTTTATAATTACCATACCAAATAAATGAACCACCTTCAATATATTCATATCCATCATAAGCAATTCCTGATGGAGTATTACTATAAGCCAATAATTGACCTTGAGTTCCAGTACCAACCATTTTACTAGTTAATAAACTATTACCATTACTATTTGTTGGTAAATAAGAATTAATTTGTGATGTATCTAATGAAGAATAATAAGATTGTAAAGTTGTTGTATACGCAGAATATTGAGTTCCTGCAGTATATTGATAAGATGGATAATAAAGATAATGACCATTTTGATTATCAGTATTTGCCTTTAATAAATTATGTCTAACAGTTTTAAGGCCTGGTTGAACTGGTATATTTAAAAAGAATTCCCCTTCAATTATTTTATTACCATAGGTATTATACCCAAAAATTCTTGATAAATCATATTTAATTTTCTTTCTTCCACTTTGTGGGTCAACCCCTCTAACCATAAAGACCATACTAAGTTTACCTCCAACCCATTCATTAAGATAATTGGTATAAGTATCTTCACCTTCTTTTCCGTCTTTACGATATAATTTAATCTGTTGTTGTAATTGTTTTAAAAGACTGGTTGATAATGTATTTGAATTTTGACTTATAAAATCATTATACGTTAATCCTGTAATTACTTGGAAGTATTCAATATCTGTTGGGAATCTATATTCTTTAGTAGTTCCAGTTGTTGAACCTGATAAACTATAAGTTATTGTTTGTAAACCTGTTGAATTTGCGGGATTAGCAAAATTTACAGTAACACTACCACCAATAGTTGTTGTACCTGTTATACCTGTAGTGTATCCTGAAGTATAACCTGAAAAGTTTGGGTCTTTTGATAAATTTGGTTGTGAAAAAGATATTAATTTACCAGACGGAAAATAACTTTCAGTATTTGGGTCAACAAATACCGCCATAACATTATCAAAGTGATTTTTTGTTGGGTTAATTGCCGGTTCAACTTGAACTTTAATTCTATTTGAACCAGCATATTTATCAGTATCAAAATACTTTGATTTTAAATTAAATTTATTGATGACTTCCCACGGTGGTAAATTATCAATAAAATCATAATCATTACTATCTACATTTCTAATTGGTGTTCTAATTGCCCAATTGTCGTCAGCTTGTCCTGCAAAAACTTGTTTATGTTGATTGATTGCTGTACCCCAATTAGATATTGTAAAAAAGTCTGAATTTAATGATGTTGAGTTTTGTTGTGATGCATTTTTAACTAATGTCGCTTGTTGATTATCTGCCGGTACAGATGCTGACGCACAATCACAAGCCTGACAATCAGGATAACTTAAATTTGGTAATGTTATTTTAACAAATGGATTACCTAACATATCAAATATATCACTAAAACTTTTTGACTCAGGACAATCTAAATCCGCACCTAACCAATTAATAAATTTACAGATACCCGAAATTATTAATAATAGTGAACCATATATGAAAGCAATTAAAGGTTTTAATATTTGCCAAACAATTGATAACACGTGTAATATTGGTGCCAACACAATCAATAACATTGAAAATATTGGTAATATTAAATTATTAACCAAGAACACAAAAAAATCAAAATTTCTAACACCATCTGTAGCAGGGAACCTATTGTTTTCACTAGCACATGATGGGTCTGTAATTTCTTTAATACCAATAAATTTAGACCTGTTTGTTCCTTTTTTAAATTGGTCAATAAGTCCAGCGACTGTATAAACTTTATTGTATTGAAACTCATAAAAAGTATCTTTACAATCAATTGCTTCTTGTGGGTTTGTATATCCACTCCAATCAAGTCCAAAATAATATGAACCCAATACTTGTTTGTATGGTGTACCTAAAACATTTACAGAATAATATGGGTCTGACGTTGAATTGGTCCAACCATGTTCTTTAATGTTTGGAACCAAGAAATAACCTCTTCTAATTTCATTAGTTTCAAAATTAGCAGGTTGTGTATATTTTATTTTAAATCTATATTTTCCTTTTGTTGGAATACCAATACTTGGGTCTTTACTAAAAATTGTTTCACCAAATTCATTTGTTGTAACATAATCTAAGTTCATTGGGACTTCCATTAACCAAGTACCATCAGCATCAATCACTTTACCCCCTCTTGGTAAGGTTGCCTTTTCTAAGATTGGTTTACCATCAGTATCTTGATAAATTGTTTGTCTAATACCAATAATTTCACCAGGACCTGTTTGTAAATTACAAAGGTTACCCATTTCTCTTGGTGGTTTACAATTTTTGGTAATTGATTCGTCATTAACTCCTGTTACCAAAGACCCCATGAATATGGATGTTGGTTTAATTTCAATACCTGCCTTTCTTAAATCAAAATCATGACGGGCAATACTAATTTGACAAATTTCAGGTTGACCCCAAAATGGTTGGACATTTACCGTTTGATTAATATTAACAATCTGTGGTAGTTCATATAAATTTGTTGAGCTTTTAAAAGTACCACCATCAATTTGGTCGGCAGTTGCTCTACCCATTCTAACTAAATCTTGTGGTGATAAAGAAAAAGGACCGATGTCAGATAAGTCCATATCCATAACCAAAGTGTAAGTTCCAATTGGAACTCCCATAACCATATAATCACCACTACCATTTGTTTTAACGGTGAACTTATAATATTTGTCATAAACCTCAATTAAGGCTGGATTTGTAAGTACATCTTCTCTTGTTGGAAAAGTGCCTGTTGGAACGTGTCCTGTATGTTGTTGAACATATGGTAGTAAATTATATCTATAACCATCAGCATTAACATCGTTATTAACATTTTTATAAGGATAAAGAGATGAAATAATTTCATTATTGGCATCATCATCGGTTAATGGTATGAAAACAGATAATCTAACATTTGGTACACCATAACCACCATTGGCAATAACACGACCAGCTATGACACCATAATCGGCACACATTCTTGTATAAACTTCTTCAGACCTAACTTTCAGAGATAATATCTCCAATTGTTCAAAATCTTGGTCTATTTCAATGTTGACTTGTCTATCAACACCAACTTGTGTGCGAACTCTATACGTTTTGGACATTCCGATTACTTTCTTTCATAAATAGTTTATACACTATTTTATAAAAGATAGTTTATGTTTCAATAAAATAAATTATGAGAAGTTAGTTGTTTGATAATTCTTAACTCTAACAACAATATCTTTTGCTGGAAAACGAATTTGATATATCTGATTTGGTTGTGCAAAGATTGTATTATCAACTAAACTGATTTTCTTTGTTGCCGAATCTGAATATGGCATTGATGTCTGAGCCGAACTGTATTGTCCACCAACTTTATTAAATATTGAAATGTCGGTAACACTTAACACACCATTTTCCGCTTGGATAATTCTATTCAATTCTGCCAATACAATATTTTCACCCAATCCTCTAACAGCAGGACTGAAGAAAGTTGTAACCCTATCAATAATACTTGATATTACAACACCTTGGTTTTGAGTTGCATCTAAAACAACAGATACATCAACACCCAAGTCAATAACCTCAGCACTTCCAATTGTAACGTAGTCATTAATCATACGGTAGTTTGAAAGGTATTCAGCCAAGTTTTTCTTTAATGTTTGTGATACTTCTGATGTTAAGTTTCCACTAGCATCATATGACAATATTTGAATATTGATTTTGTTGTTATTTTCGGTAATAGATACTTTAGCGGGAGCTCCGAACTCACCAGGCATGTTTCTGATAATTGCTTCGTAATCGTGAACAGTTACCGCTCTGTTTTGTGCGGTAAAGTTAAATGTAACATAGTTTCTAACTTCTTCGGTTGATGGATAACCCGCTCCACCAATTGCTGCTGTTACGTTATTACAAGTTAATGAATTAATTACAGATGTGTTAAGAATATCTGAAGGACCGTTTACAAAGAAATCTACAGCTCCAATTTGTGTAATTGTATTTACCCCCAAGTTGGTTGCTTGTCCACCACCAATTCTATATTGAATAAAGATTGTTGTGTTGGCCGTTGGTGCTGAGCCCAAAGACATTGAATTGTTTTGGTACCTCTGAATCTTTAATGGAACATCAAATGCCGCAAACTCTCTAAGTTGGTCTTCAGCCGTGTTTGTTCCACCACCAAAAGTAATCTTTAAAAATCCTTCAGGTGTAAATTCAGTAATGAATCTATTTTGTGTTTGAATATATGTCCCAACTTTAATTGCCGGGTCATCAGATGGTTTTGAAGGGTCAGCAATAAACACTCTATCATCAGCAAGTGCCGGTACCTCATACCATCTTCCCTGAACACCCATGAATTCTTGTGCCGTAGGAACGTTTGAATATGCTGTACCGTCTCTTTGAATAATAGATGAAACCCCTAATACGTTTTTTTCTGGTAAGAAAAATTCAAAGAAAGGTCTAACATCATTTGGTGTTATCACTCTTTTGAATACCTTTGTAATACCGTTAACAACTGTTTCTCTTTTTGTAATTGTATAATTAATCAAATTACCCTGAGCATCAAAGTTTGGTATTTTTAATCTGTTTGGAAATCCGTCAGCATTAAATGGTGACGCAAAATTCACATCATATAAATTTTCAAATATCTGACCTGAACCTGATACTTGTGAACCACGTCTTAAAGTACCCAAATATCTTTCATCTTCTTTATCACCAAAGGCGGGAACTGTAATTGAAAAATCTACCAAAGCCATTGATGGTCTTTGTCCAGGAATTTTTAATCCATATGTTCTTGCAATGTTATAAATTGATGAACGTTGTTGTGCATATTGAAGAACTGTTTCTTGAATACTTCTGTCAATATGATAATGTAAGTTGTCGGCTACGGCTGCGTTTAAATCCAAAAACACAGAGAAAACTGAAGCATCATTAAAGTTGTCAATCAACTCAGGATAATAAGTCCTTGTATAATTGATAAGTTCCTGACGAATTGCTTGGAAGTCCCTAACGGTATATGATATTTTTCTTTGTGCCATTTATGTTAAATATTTAGTATTACAAAATCTTTAGTGTTAAATACATCATTTGAAATGGCGTAATCAATTCTTACAGTTGCTGTATATTCAGTTACGTTTTGATTTGTCATCTGTATTTGGGGGTCAGTAGCACCACCTGCAGAATTTGCTGTTAATCCAGCGGCTTCTCCTGTTGGAGCAGTAATACTAATATTTGTTAATTGTAGTTGTGGCATGTACTTTTGTACAGAATCCCTTATTTCAGATTCAATGTTTTTAAAAGTTGGTCCATCTAACGGTTCAAATATATATTCCAACAATCCAGTACCAAAATCAGGTAAAAAATATCTACTACCTTTTCTTGTTAATAATAAGTGAATTAGATTACTTCTGATTTCCTCCGCAGAGTAATCCGACAAATCCAAATACTTACCGTTGAAAGAAATTACGAAGGGGAAGGTTAACCCGTATGTTTTACCATTAGCCATTATCTATAAATATAGTTGTATTTCCTTTTTTGTGAGCAGGAAAAAAAGGACAGTGTCTACAACCTGAACCACAACAATGTCCTCGTTTTAAATGGTATTCTTTAGTGAAGACATATTTTCCATCTTCAATATAAAAATCATTATTGTTCTTGGGTGACCCATTTGGTTCTTTCAAATATGGAATATCCGTTTCGGTCATTTAAATCTTCAAATATTAATTCAAAATCAGAATCATTTAATAATTCTTCTCTAACTCTTTTACACTTATGTATAATAACATCATCTAAAACAATTATATTTGTTTTATCTTTTAATTTTAAGTATTCAGGATATGTTGTGTACTCACCACCATCTAAAACCAACAAATCAATAATGTTTGGTAATTCTGTTAAAACATTTTTAGATTCTTTCAAATATTTCATATCTTGTTTATACCATAAACGAGCGTGTTCATCTGTTGAGAAATTGATTGTATTATGGTCAAACCAAAAAACATCATTATATTCAATAATCTTACCATTCAATAATATAATATTTGGTGTCAAATATTTAGATAAATTAATTAAAGAATATTTATACATATTAGGATATAATTCAATTGACCACATTTTTTTTGTGTCATCCATTCCATCAATTATACATATTGTACTACCAAGACCATGAAAAGTACCAACATCAACAATGGTTTTTACGTCTTTACGTTCTGTTAAATTTTTAATGTGTTTACCAAGATTTTGTTCTAAAGTTATTTGTCCAACAAAATTTAAATTTTTTTCAATTAATTTCATTTAATAAAAATGATATTTTTAAATTAATAGTAAATAAAAAGAAGAAGGGAGAAGTTTTACCTCCTCCCCTCCATTATTATCTTTTTGATTTATATTACTTGATTTCACAAGCCCCAC
>Ga0209084_1002395_pt1 | contig 14569 bp, 11 predicted proteins | sample C_130820_MF_Meta_FD_187309 | JGI IMG/M metagenome (GOLD analysis project Ga0209084, IMG submission 187309) | Freshwater microbial communities from Lake Croche, Canada to study carbon cycling - C_130820_MF_MetaG (SPAdes) (version 2) | ecosystem: Environmental > Aquatic > Freshwater > Lake... | reverse complement strand
TATTAGACGCTCGGTTAGCACAAATGAGTAAGACCGTTTCTCAATAGATATATTCAGGGTTGTAGCGAGTTAATTCAGGGTGGTATCGCGTTAGAGTAGCCGCGATAGCGAGTAGCCGCGTGTCTCAATAAAAAAAATCCTGCCCGCCCCGTACCAGCTAGGGGGTGAAACCTAGCCGGTACGGGAGGTAGCTCTAGGTTATTCCTCCCCCTTAAAGTGATCGTCACAATAATAGAAAGTATCTACCTCGTTTTCGCACTTATCTTCTTTACACTTACTCATGCGCTAATCTCCTCTAATTCTTCCCCCTCAATCGGGCTTAGGTAATCTCCCATAGTGACCTCAAGCCCCGTATGGATAATCACCTCCCCGTCTAAGTCGTGAACGCTTGCCCCTGGCATATTCTCCTTAACCCACTCCACTAGATCGGCGCGGGTATCTATTGCAGCTAGGTCACTCATGCGCGTACCTCCTCCATCTTAGTTTGGCACTTAGAGCAATAGACATCATCGCCCTCCCAATATCCTGGCCTCCCACAATGCCAGAATGAGATTTCCCTATCTTCATGCAATTCCCAGGTACTCATAACACGCCTGCCTCTCTCATAATCTGAGGTTGCCCTAAGAATCGCCTAACCTGCGCTAGTTGGTCTAACCTGCCCTGGTAATAGTTGCGATCATTAGCCTCGGTGCCGGTACTTAGGCGCTCTAGCACCCATTCTGCCTCAACATTTAAAAATTGCTCTAACTCTCTCATGCGCTCGCCTCCTCTTTCCATAACTTAATTGCCTCGCGCTTACCAATAAAAAAATAAGTACGGCTTAGTAAATACCCATTCACTATGCCATAGATATTCCATGCGCCCGATCCATGTACTCTTTCAATCTGCATGATATTTGCCCCTTCGATATTCTTTCCCGCGGTATATCCGCGCCCCCTAGTGAGGTTATGAGCCTCCACGCCTTACGCGCTAGGGGTACTCACTAATCCTGTAAGTAACTAGGAGCAGACAAGCCAGACTCTAAAAATAATTCTTCGCTATTTTCTAAGTTTTCTTTAGCGTAGCCCTCGCTAGTTTCATCTTCAATTATTGAGTAACCAATTTTCTTTAACTCTCTTGCGATAGCGCGATAGTGTTCTTTATCCTCCTCGGGTACATCAATCTCATCACCCTCACTATTGAAATAAGTAAAGCTCATAGTATTTTCATGCGAGTGGTGTCGGTCATTACGGCTTATCTCTAAAGTTTCAACGCCGGCGGGTAATTTATTCACTAGATAATCGGATCTTTCAATAGTGCCGGTAAAGTTAGCGCCATCGCCTTGAGAATAGCCTAGAGAGTAACCTACCTTGAGTACGGGTGAGCCTATCTTATCTTTCAATATCTCTTGCATAGCCTGTTCAATTAAGCCCTCAATGCTCCATAGTTGATTAGAACGGCTCTCCTGCTCATTCTCAATAGCCTTAGCTTGAGCCTCAACACTTAACTCATCAAACTTATAGAGTGTGACCTCTTTAGTTTTCATAATTATTTCACCCTTTTCTAGTAATTCCTCCCCTAGTGAGAGGCTACCGGCTAGAGAGTAATCTCTCTAATAAGTAGTCACGCACTAGGATATTTCATTAGTTACGATACAGGGTGGTAGCGATTATTGCTACAGGGTGGTCGCGAGTCTGGTGAGTGAGTAGCCCCGTTAGATCGTCTATGTAATTTTTTTTAATTTTGTTAGTGCTAGCACTAGACAATATCGCGCCTAGTGTCTAACCCTTAACCCTCTCCCCCGCTAACTCATAACAGGATACTACCCCCGGATATTAGGGCCGGGGGTAATATCACGCCATGAGGTGAGCTACTTAGAGATACGCATAGGCATAAGTAACGCGTGCCAGGTAATAAGATCGTGAGGGATAGATACCCGCACCGGCTTACCCTCACCATTAAAGGTAAAGGTATTCATAATCTGCTTAGAGCTGCCCGGTACCTTAGCGAATGAGGCCAGGAATAGCGGGTTATAAGCTACCGTCTCGACCGGCTTAGGCGTTAGCCCGTCGAATAGGTGCAGATAATCGGGGAAAGTAGCCCCTACTAGGTTAAGCGTTAAACTATCGCCACCAACCGTTACCGTTAGAATATCGCCTAAGCGTGAGAGTGTAATCTCTTGCCGCGCTACAGACTTACCTAAGGCCTTAATTGCTACCCCTAGGCGTTTAATATCCGGCAGAGATACGGTAGCCGCGTCTAATAGATCACCCTCCCCGGTATTTATCTCCCCGTAGATTAGCCGAAACCTATCGGTAGCGGCGGCCCGCATAACACCCCCGGCGGCGCTAATACTTACGCCATAGAGCGCGTGTAAGTCTGGTTTAGCGTGAGCAGCAATCGCGGCCCCGGCGATTAGATCACCAAATACGCCGGCGGCTACGGTTAAAGTCTGCACCCCCGCGCCTATGGTGCTTCTTGTTGTTGTTGTATCGGTACTCATTAAATAACCCTCTCTCTAGCGCCTAACGGTTAGGCAGCTACCCCCTAACACCCCCGTGAGAGTGTTAGAGAGTAACGGCCTACGCGTTACAGGATAGGAAAGAGCCGAGACACCAACCGGTAGGCGTAGCCCATAGGTTAAGGCTAAGCCAGACTAATCCGGCGGCGGCAATTAGGCCAGGAATTATGACCAGCACTACCCACCCCTGGCGTGTTAGCGCGCTCACTAGCGATTCCAAAAGTAATGCCCGGCGGCCTCAAAAGTATCATAGGCGAGATCTTGCCCGTAAGCTGCGTAGTCAAAATACCCGCGCAAGTGCTCCGGCATGTCACTAAGTAGGCCGCACTCATCGGCCATGTATTCACCTAGTTCCTCATCATTAGAGAATTCCCCTATGTAGCACTCTCTCATCGTGTCAATATCCGCCGGCATGCCATTAGAGAGCCATGCCTCCCAGAGTGGGCGCTCATAATCTTCTACACTTTCAAGCAATATCGCCGCATTATAGGCCTCCATGGGTGAACACTCACCAGAGAGTACGCCGCCAAAATTCTGGTTATCCATGACCCAAAATTCATCAGCCCCACACTTTATACAAGCGCCGGCGCTATTAGTTAAGCCGGCGGCCTCTAAGTCATTACACTCATTACCGGCGATCCACTTACCTACAAGCGCCCCGGAGTTATAGCAACCTAAGCACCCTACCCACGCGCTAGGCATGTCGGTATCCTTATCATTACCTATTGCAACTTTCATAATCTTCACCCTTATCTATTAGCGGCGGGGGCCCCTAATGGCCTCACCTACTAGGGCACACTCTAGTCTCATAAGTTATGGAATAGCAATATATCCGGGTCACTAATTCCCACCGTGTCGCCCCTAATCGCCGGGCGTAGCTGGCTTAACTCATTACCTAGAGTGTGGAGAGAGTGAGAGATAATCTCCCCGATACCATCGCCACCCCTATGAGAGAGGGTGCTAGGTAGCTGGTGCTGGTTCCCCGCTTAATGCGTAACTATGGGAGAGGGGGAGAGAGGGGGAGAGTGATTACCCTAATTCCCCTCTCTGATATATCACTGATATATCACCACTTCCCTCCCTAAACTCTGCAAGAGTTGCAGATAATTGCAGAATAGTTGCATAGACTTACAGTTTAATTTGCATGAGTGTTACATGATCTCCAAGTGCTAGGGATATCACCAGCTTGGACATTCATGCACCTACTGTCTAACTCTCTACTCCTCATGCAGCCTTGACGGGTAGTGTGCCGAGGGTAGGGCTACGGTGAGTGGTACATATCTCCCCATGACATTTGTGTAAATGTGTCATAACAATAGTCGCATGGTTTTACAAGCGCATAAATAAGGGGATAATCTAATGTCCTAAAACCACGCACCTATCTATAGCGTTGTTGCTTTCCATGAAAGATTGAGATGCTTGTCTGGGATATTTATTTACCCCTCGGGGTATGAGCGTTTTATATGCTAGTAAGGGTGGGTGATGTGTTGTTAGGCTCTACGAAATAACAACCCCTCTACTAGCTCGCCGTTAGATAGATATACATATCTGGTGGACAAACCTTCTCACTAAATCTTTATGAGAAGTATGGATGAAAGATTCTTGAGAAATTGATAGACAGAACTCACCAGGCTCTAACCCTGACGAATCGGCTACTAACCGACCTAGATACTTGTTCAGTAGGTGTATCTAAAACCTTTAGTACAATGAAGCGATACTAGCACATGATCTACTACATGATGCACATTGAAGTGGTAAGGTTACTAAATGGGATTTAAGATTGATGACGATAAGTTTCGTGCCTATGCTAAAGCAATCAGCAAGGGTCACTCGCAAAAGACCTCTGCCGGTATAGCGGGAATTTCTTACTCGACCATTATGAAGCAACAAGTTGTTCCTACCTCCCGTCTTAATAAAATCTTAGGTGAGGCGGGGTTTGCCAATGCGGGAGTCTTTAATCCTGAGAAGGCAAAGGGAGATGCACAACGGGCGCTGGAGGACTTTGGATACTTTCGCCAAAGGTACTTTGCTCGCTCTACCTCTCCATGGGCTGAGGAAGCCGCCTACAAAATCCTAGAGTTGGCTAACTCCCCCCAGAAAGAATATGTTGTAGTGAACTGCCCCCCAGGAGTGGGCAAGTCCACTTTCTTCACCCATGACCTTCCCGTATGGCTTGCTGTAAGAGATCGCTCCCGCCGTACCATGATTGGTTCGCGCACTGCTAGACAGGCAACCCAATACACGGGTCGTATCCGCAGATCCTTTGAGAGAGTAACCCCCGTCAAGGCTGACTCTATTTTGCTAGAGCGTGGCTTAGCTGTAGATGCACAATCCACCTTGATTGCTGACTTTGGGCGCTTCAAGCCTGCTAATTCCGACTTGTGGCGTTTGGAAGAATTTATCCTTGCCCAAGAAGGCACAGGCGCTATCGAGGATAAAGAGCCGAACTTTGTTGCCTATGGCATGGACTCTGGTTTTCTTGGTGGGCGCTTTGATACTGTTATCTGGGATGACCTTGTAGATAAGACCAACATTCGCTCTACTGATGCTCGTGAGACTTTGATTAACTGGTGGGAAACCGAGGCTGAGACTCGCCTTGACCCAGGGGGGCTTCTCATCCTTCAAGGACAAAGGATGGCCCCCGATGACCTTTATCGCTATGCGCTCAACCTCGCTGACTGGTCGGAGGAGTTTGAGGATAAGCCAGAGGCTGCCCCGAAGAAATATCACCACATCGTCTATAAAGCGCACTATGACGATGCGTGCAAAGAAGCAGTGACCGGCAAGCATGATGGCCCCTATCCCCAAGGATGCCTCCTAGACCCTTATCGCCTACCGTGGGTTGAGTTGATGCGCGTGAAAAAAAATCGGTTAGAGCGTTTCCAAACGCTCTACCAACAAGAGGATATTGATAAAGCCTCCAGCCTCATTGACCCTGCATGGATTGATGGTGGTACTGGCTCTGATGGAATTGCCTATCAAGGGTGCTGGGATACTAACCGTGGTATTGGCGCATTTCCTAAAGGTATTACTGCTTATTCGATTGTTACTGCTGACCCCTCTCCTACAAAGTATTGGGCGGTTCAATGGTGGGCTTATGATGCCGATACCCAAGTGCAACATCTGGTGGACTTGCAACGCTCACCTATGGAAGCCCCTGACTTCCTTGACTGGAACAATGACACGCGCCAATTCACAGGGTTACTGGAGGAATGGTGGCAACGCTCGCATGACCAGGGGCATCCCTTTACCCACCTCATTGTGGAGGCTAACGCGGCTCAACGCTTTATGTTGCAGTATGACCACTTCAAGCGATGGTCTGCTATCCGAAATGTAAACCTGATCCCCCACCAAACCAACCGCAATAAGTCCGATGAAGGCTATGGAGTTCAGACTCTTGCCCCGCACTATCGGGCAGGTCGTGTGCGCTTTCCTGGTTCTGATTATCTTGGTTCTAAAACTGTTATCAAACCAATGATTAAAGAGTTAATCCAATGGCCCGAAGGTTCCACCGATGACTGCGTTATGGCGCATTGGTTTCTTATCTGGAACGCACCTAATCTCTTTCATGGCGGTTCAGATAAGCCAGCTACTTTCTCTCGTCCATCATGGATGGCAGGTCGCGGTTCGCGTTGGGGCGCAAGATAAGCGTATGAGTGGTATATTGTACGGAGCGTTCTCGTAACGCATACCCTTAGATATGATTGGGAGAACCACATGGCAGCAAAGAAGAAAGCCAAAGTAGAAGTTTACCAAACCGCAGCAGCCCTTAAAAAACATGAGAACTCCGAAGGCAAGAAGATTGTTGCTATGGAGAAAAAGATGGGCGAGAAGGATTCTGTCAAATCCAAGAAGGCAACGAAAAAAATCGTTAAGAGCGTTTAATGCTTGGGCCTTCACTAGAGACAATCGCGGCGATACTTGCTGAACGGCAAGCAAAACAAGGGCCTATCATTGAAAGTATGCGCCAACTACGCGATGCTTACAATGGTGATCTTGTTATTCCGCTACCTGAATTGGATAGAAAAGAAAAGTCTGCTGTAGCAAACCTTATTACTACAGGACTTGACCAAACTGCTATGCGTATTGCTTCAACGATGCCTAGTGTGTACTATCCTGCTCTCGAAGAAGGCAACAACGCATCAGAAAAACGCGCTCGCACTCGTAAGAGGGCAACAATGGCGTGGTGGGAAGCAAATAAGATGCCATTGAAAATGCGCCGTAGAGCGCGTTGGCTTATTGGCTATGCTTCCTCCCCTGTTATTATCCGTCCTGATACAAAGTGGGGCGCAGCGCGATGGGATATTCGTGACCCGCTTAATACATTCCCATCTGTAGGCGAAGATCCAGACCAGATTACTCCGAGCGATTGTATTTTCACTTACTCTCGCTCTCGTGCATGGCTCCAAGAGCGTTATCCGGATGCTCTTGCTAATCTCAAATCCGTCAATCCAAAGCCAACTGACATTATTGGCATTGTTGAATATACGGATGCAGAAGTTACTGTTCTCATGGCTACTTCTAGTGCTAAACAAAATCCGTGGGAGAGTATGGTTCGTGGCGCACCTCATGTTGAGTTAGAGCGCGTACAAAACCGCACAGGTCTTTGTCTTGCAGTTGTTCCAGGTCGCATTACCCTTGACCGCCCAATGGGTCAGTTTGATTCTTTGGTCGGAATGTATAACTTGCAGTCGAAGTTGATGGCTTTGGAAGTTATTGCTGTTGAGCGCGGTATCTTTCCTGATACCTACCTCGTATCTCGCCCAGGTGAGACTGCTCGCTTTGTTGCTGGCCCCTTTGATGGTCGTACAGGTCAAGTGAATGTGGTTTCTGGTGGAGATATTCGAGAGATGGCAGCTAACCCAGGCTTTGCCACCAATGGAATGATGGATAGAATCGAGCGAGCGCAACGCATTGGCTCTGGTACTCCTGCTGAGTTTGGTGGAGAATCCACTTCTAATGTGCGTACAGGCAAGCGCGGTGATGCAATTCTTTCAGCCGTTGTTGATTTCCCTATTCAAGAAGCACAAGAGATTTTTGCAGCATCCTTGCAAGAGGAAAACAAACGCGCTATCGCTATTGCTAAAACTTACTTTGGTAACGAGCGCAAGTCCTTCTATGTTTCCTCACGCGGGGCTAAAGGTCATGTGGACTATGTTCCTAACAAAGACTTTGAGGATGACAACAATGTTGTTACCTACTCACACTCTGGCGCAGATGCTAACTCACTCGTAGTCGGACTTGGACAACGCATTGGTATCGGCATTATGTCTAAGCAGACTGCACAAGAAATTGACCCATTTATTTCTGACCCAGAAGCGGAGAAAGATCGTGTTATCTCGGAAAGCCTCGAAGCAGCTCTTTTGCAATCAATCCAAACGCAAGCCTCACAAGGTGCAATTCCTCCTAGCGATGTGGCTGCTATTGTGGCTTTGGTCGGCAGCGACAAGATGGACTTGGCTGCGGCGGTAACAAAGATTCACGAACAAGCACAGGCCCGTCAAGCAACTCCCGCACCTACTGGCGCACCAGAAACAATGCCAGGACTCGGCGCACCAGGTATGGGTGCAGAACAACCAGCACAACAACCACCAGGGCAAGCACCACAACCAGGACTTCAAGAATTGCTGGCTTCGTTAGGCGGTAGATAATGCCTAGAGCAGGCGGAAAGCGTGATGGCGTAACAGGTCGCGCATATGCAAATCGTACTGATCTTCGTGGTCAAAATGTTGTAGCAGCACAACCATCAAATCAACCTGGACAAAAATTGGCTGCACAAGCCGCATCAGGTCAAGCCTATGGCTCTGCAAAAGCACAACTAGATGCACAGAAGGCTTTGCCTATTGCTAATCAACCTGGGCCTGCCCTAGGTAGCGACCAAGGCCCAGGTCAAGCATTACAACAACAACAAGGACAACCGACTACAGGCGTTCCATTAACTCCATTATTTTCCAATACAAATTTTCCTAATAACCCCGTTACTGATGGAGTTCCTAATAGTGCAGGTATGGGATCAGATGTTTTGCATACACAAAATGCAATTCCTAACCAATATCAAACTGCTAAAACAATGATTCAAGATTTAGCGCAAACCCCAGACGCTTCCCCAGCACTTCTATACCTAGCATCGAGAATCAATGGAGCTTTCTAAATGGCGGGAACTGGAAACACTAACGCAATAAATACTGCGCTAACAGATAATCCATCCCTTACGAGTAATCCCTCTCTTGCTCATACCGTTATTACATCCGCTAATCCAATAATTGCAGCACCTACCCTTGCTCATGCGACCAATACTTCTAACTTTCAACAGGTTACTTCTGATAATGCAGCCCAGGGTGACAACACAAATTTTTGGCAAAAAACTTTTGGTGGAGCAGCCAAGGTTGTTATGGGCAGTCTTAATTGGTTAAATAAACCACTTCAAGAAGTTCAACGCGATTATCGTTATATTCATTCGGTTTATACTAATTATGGAATTTTTAATGGGCTTCTTGCTACTGGCGTTGTTGCCGGCGGTGCAGCCTTGGGTTCATTTCTTGGGCCAGGGGGAACCGCATTAGGTGCAGCAACAGCAGGAACTATCGAACGCAAATTTTTAGGACAAAAGATTTATGATAAATCTCTCGCTGATTCAGAGAACCCAAATTACAAAGTTTCAATGGGTCGAGATTTTTCTCATCTTCTTGGACAATTACCTGGACTTGGTACTTTAGAAAATACTGATACCGGCTTAGGCAAAACTGTATCGGGTCTTGGTGATGTTGCATCAGTCTTTGCCCTTGATCCACTTGTTGCCCTTGGTGCAGTTCGCACAGGAGTTCGCTCTGGAGATATATTTCTTAATGGTAAAAGTACAAAGATAAAAGACTTTGTAACGGGTTGGGTTTCACCCCAAATGAAAATTGGCATTGATAACTTCTTTGAGCGCAATAGCCTTCGTATGTTTTCTGCTGACCAAGTAGATAAATTATATCAAGCGGGAACAAAAACTAATTTAATAGATACTGCTTTTGGTTCTGCTGGCAAACAATATCATCGTGCATTAAATGAACTTGCTGATCTTGCCAATAGCAAAGAAGGTATTGGAGCAATCGTTTCCAAGTATCCTGGTTTACAAGGCATAGCAAAAGTTATTGCTCCAGAAGCAGGTAAGAAGATCACTGCTCAAGAAATCCATAATGTTTTTCTTCGGTCTAAATGGGATGAAGATTTTGCTAAAATGCACGCTACTGCTGGTGCAGATATGGTTCCTTCTCGCACTGTTCTTCGCGCTGCGGTATCAAAAGTTTCTGACAAACTTCGTCAAAGTGATGCAAGTGATGAAATTTATCTTAAAGCAAATCAAGCAAACTTTTTCTTTCCTAGAAAGACTAACGCTGCGACAATCGTAGATACACAAAATGAGGCAACAGGTGCTATTGCTTCTACGGTTGTCACTGCACCCGATCGTACTTGGAATACTCCAGTAGCTTTTCGTGCTATTAAAGCATTAAACCCATTTGACTCTACTGCCCGTAAAGAATTAGAAGATGGATGGAAATCAGCGGTAGCAGGTAAAGTGCGAACCTTTAGCGGTTATGTTCCTTATATTGTTGATGATAACCTTAAATCAATCGCTACCCAAGAATTTAATCCAGAAGATAGTGGAGCCGCACAAGTAGTTTATCGTATTGCTCGTTATTCAATGGGCGAGCGCATGGCTCGTCAAAAAACTGCTGAGTTTGTATTGGGAGATATAGGCGATAAAAAAGCTATTTATTCTGGCATGGTTACAGAAATGACCAAGGCTGCTGGAATACCTGATGATCCAAACTTTGTAGCGATGTTAGCAAATCAAGTAAAGATGCACATGGATACTCCCCTTGAATTAGGCAACTACGGTTTTGGTCGAACAAAAGGTTCTTTTGCCTCCCAAGCTGAAACTCCTACTGGTATTCATATGCAAGGTGTAATTGCTGACCATGCTGGCAAGTTTGCTATACCCGATTTTCGTCAAGTTAAACTTGCCATGCGTCAAACGAGTGCTTATGGAAAAATTTATGGAAAAGTAGATGAATGGGCAGCGCATTATACCGATGGCATTTTTAAGCCATTAGCCCTTCTTACTGGTGGATTTGGTTTGCGAATTGCTGCATCTGAACTTATCCCACAGATATTCCGCTTTGGTGGACTTGATGTTGCTCATGCCAAAATTGCTGACTCTGCTGCAAAGATGAATGTTAAACTTGCCAGAGGCGAAGATTCGGCAATCCTTGATAATGCCATGCAAGCACTTTCGGCTGGAACTGCTACCAATGCGGCAGATTGGTTAAAGCAAGAAGCAACCAAAGCAACAGGTCAAAAGGTTCGTAAGGGTATCTCTAAAGTTCTTAATGTTCTTGCTACAGAGAAAGACCTTGAACTTGCTTCTCGTATTGCTATTGCTACCAAAGGTCATATGTCCACTGGTGCGACCCTTACAGGTCACGGATTAGATGGAGACGCGCAAGAACGCCTTAGTAAGATTGTTGATCTCATACAACAATCAGATAAAAAACTTACTGCAAAATTTGATGGTGCTGCTGCAATTCTTACTAAAAACGGTCAGCGTGTGCGCGTTGCTCCTACTGGCATATTTGAGAATGTTGCCTCTGGTGATAGCAAATATGACCTTCATTACCTTACTAATCTTCATCATGCTGTTGGTAGCGAATCACAAAGACTTCATGCTAAGTATCTTTTAGAAGAACTTAATAGCGGTAAAGGATTAGAAGATGCAGTAAAAGCAGTTGAGCAACGCGACCTAGCCAATATCCTTAAAAAGAAATATGATCCATCTAACCCTACAGGTTTTGGTGCAGACCTTCCACAAGGCTTTGACCTTTACCGTGATGAACGCCGAGTTCTTGCTGGTTTTAAGACAGAGAACCCTGTTAATTTTGCTCATCGTAGAGTAGATATTTCCTCTAATCTTTTTGTTGGGCCTAATGGTGATGTAAATAAAGAACTTCTTACTATGGTTGCCGACGGAAAAAAACCAAGTCTTGACTACATTAAGAATCTTGATTTTGCATTAAAGCCTCGCGCAGTATCAGGGGAAAAATATGAGATGGTTCCAGGAGATAATCTTCTCCAAAGAGTTATTAACCGAGGATTTAAGTCTGTTATTGACCCCATCATCAATAACCTTTCCCGTGAACCACTTTTCTTTAACCATGTGAAGAATGAATTAGCAAGCATGGATGATGCTGTAGCAAAGGGTTTCTTCTCCGAAGATGAAGCGTTACGAATTGCTATGATTCGTGCTACTCATGCGATGCTTCCACAGATCCACAATGTTGCTTTGCGTACTCAGTTTGGCGTATTAGTACGAAACTATCTTCCTTTCTACTTTGCCCAAGAACAGGCAATGCGTAGAGCTGGAACTCTTATTACAACTAACCCCGCAGCTTTTAGGCAATATCAGCTTGTCCAGCAAGGACTCAATGACCCTGGTTTCGTAGAGACTGATTCTCTTGGTCAAAAGCATATCAACATTCCTCTCGTTGGTGAACTCGGTGCGGGAGTTATCAATGGTCTAGGTATGCTTGGTATTCCCGTTGTTACTGGTCTGCCTGTTACCGCTACCGGAAATTTACAATCTTTGCGTACCGTCCTACCTGAATTAACAATGCCAGGGGTATCCCCATTTGCCTCTATTGCTCTTAACTCTTTGGGTGCGCTTGACCCAACTTTAGACCGTTATATCAAGGGCATAGTAGGTGGGGCAGGATTCAATCGTTCCCTTATAGATCAACTTATCCCTAACTCACCAATGCGTAATGCGTTCAAGGCCCTTTCTGCTAATGAACAAGAATCTTCTTTCTACAATGCCATGATTGCCTCTATTGCCTCTGCTCAATATCACGGTCAAATGCCTTCCCCTGATTCTTCTCCCACTGAGAAGGCAGCCTTTATGGATCGTATTAAAAACAATGCCCGTTCAATTCTTTGGATGAAGGCACTTGTTAGCACTTGGAGTCCGTTATCCCCCGCTATCACCCAAGAGGACTTAGGGCTTCGTGATGAGTTCTACGCTCTTATGAAGCAGAAGTCAGCCGTTACAGGTAAGGATAATACCTTTGCCGAAGCACTTGGGATATTCCTTGGTAAGCATGGTTCGCAGGCGATTTCTTATACTGTCGGAAAGACTGAGGCTGCTATACCTGGAGCCATGATGCCTTATACCACTGAGGCTATTAACTGGATTGAAGCCCATAAAGCTCTTATTGACTCCGTCAATGGCGCTGGTGCTGCCTTCTTAATACCCCAAACAACTACTTTATCTGGTGATGCCCAGGCTATCCATGATGAACTTATTAAAATGCACCTCCGAAGCAATAAAACGCCAGAAGAATTTATGAACTCAGTTTATATTGCTGCTGGCAATAACTATATCTACTCCCAAAAGCCTATTCACGATAAGGCTATGGCAGATTTGGCTAAGGCTGGTCTATCTCAGACTGATGAGCGTTCAGCTTGGTCAGCTTTCATAAAAGACTATGGTTCAATGAACCCAATCTGGCAAGCAGACTATTCCTCGCCAGTAAGAACCCAAAATGCCCAACATGCTGTTACCCAATTAGCCAATCTTTTTAGTTCCAAGACCCCCCCAACGGGCGCACAAGCAGACCTAGTAGGTGGACTTCTTCGGGATTACATGGTTCATATTCAATCCCTTGCGACACTTACTACCCTTTATGGGCAAGATGCCGTTACCACTGAAAAAGAAAATTGGAACAACTATCTTGATACAATCGTTGCATCAGAACCACGCTTGAACTCAGTAGTAAATTCAGTTTTTAGGAGGTTATCATAATGGCAGATAGTAAAGGATTATTTTTTCCTAGTGCCGGTAGGGGAACTTTAGATAGCCCTACGGGTGGTGCTAATGTTAATCGTTATACACCAACTGCTTCTGGAACTGGGCCTACCGCAAAAGGTAAAAAGGTTCCTAGTTCCTCCCAAAGTATTGATCGTCCTGACTATAATACAACTCAAGTTATTACTAATACTGTATATCAATCTCTTATGGGGCGCGATGCTACACAAGCAGAAATCCAAAAAGCCCATGAAGCCTACACGCAGTATGCGCTGACTCATCCAACTTCATATAGTTCTGGAACTGTTGATAGTTTAACTAATCAAACTAACCGTACTGATACATCTACAGGGGTATCAGAGTCTAGCTTTATCCAAAATCTTATTAACGGCTCTGCCGAGTCTAAGGCTTATACTTCGGCTACTACCTACATGGATGCAATCCAAAGTTATATCAATAAGTCGAGAGGTCTGTACTAATGGCTACTAAGAAAACAACAGAATTTCTCACTTGGGCTAACGCACAAGCAAAACAACATGGTGCTAATTCTGAAATTAGTAATGTTAGCAAACTTGCCAGTAGATACATCATTGGTGATTATGCAACTTGGGGCGATGTTGTTAAAGCCGCAGAAGCAGATTTAAGGGAACAGGGAAGAAAACCAGATGCACCTGTTCGCTTAAAACCTAAGACAGCAGAAGACTGGAAATTGCAGATTACTCAATTAGCAACCATAGCGGAACATCAACAAAATGCTAATGACCGCCTTGATACTACTTCACAAGAATATAAAGATGGCGTAGCAAGACTTAAAGAAACTCGTACAACCCTCGCAACAGCTCAAACTGAATATAGCAAAGTTTCTCAACAAGAAAAAACTACTGCCACCGCAACCAAAACCGCTAAAGATATTGCATCCCAGGCAACACAAGTTAAATCTGATTTAGCAGATTTACAAGATCAACGCCAACGCGCAATAGATATTGGTGACAATACTACTCAACTTGATAAACAGATTTCTGATGCTCAAAATAAGTTAAATAAATTAGTTACTCCTATTGCAACAACCTTAGATAAATCTGGGTCATTATTTTTTCCTACTGGTGGTACTGGAACTGGAACTAAACCAACAGTTACCCCTCCTAAAACTATTAAACCACCCCCTGCCAGTGCTGGTATTCCTGGCACTGGAACTATTCCTACAGGTTCTACATGGAATGGCAAGA
>Ga0209084_1002390_pt1 | contig 14598 bp, 22 predicted proteins | sample C_130820_MF_Meta_FD_187309 | JGI IMG/M metagenome (GOLD analysis project Ga0209084, IMG submission 187309) | Freshwater microbial communities from Lake Croche, Canada to study carbon cycling - C_130820_MF_MetaG (SPAdes) (version 2) | ecosystem: Environmental > Aquatic > Freshwater > Lake... | reverse complement strand
CATTTTCAATATGTGGAGTTATACCAAATCTATCTTTTAACAAATTTGATAATTTTCCATTATATCTATGTAAATCAAATGTTCTAAATATATCTGCCGTAGTAAAAATTGAAACTATTGTTGATAATGTACGTGATGTTTTAAAATATACCGATGGGGGTAAATCATATTTTTCTTTAAATAATTCATAGATTTCTTGTAAAAAGAATCCTTCCCTTGAATTAAAAAGGATTTTATCACTATCTCCAATTTCGGTTTTTAACCAATCAAAGTAATTGAATAATAACGGGCCAAAATAGGTATATCCCAATTCTTCCAATGAGTTTGTATAATTATCCAATTGTTTCATTATATTACAAAAACTTTAAAACAAGTTATTCCTAAATCAACCCAAACATCTATTACTCTTTGGTCATCATCATATGCACAAAATACATTTTCTTTTATTTTGGTTTCATATATTTTTCTTTTAAAAGCAGGTGCCTTTAAAAAGTTATCTTCCCAATTTCTCATATATAATTTATCATATGATATGTTGTATTTTTGCAACCACTCTTTGGTAACCGTTCTTGTTGATTCGGGTCTACCTGTTAATACAATAACTTCAAAACCATTTTCTTTATAACTCTTTGCCAATTCAATCATTGGTAGATTTGGGGCATCTTTTATCATATTTTCCGGTGCATGTATAAAATCCCAATCGGTTTTTCCGTTTTCCTTTTCAGCCTGTTTGAATCTATCGGTGGCTATTGACAATGTATTATCTATATCAATTATTACTTTCATAAATCTCTTAAACCTTGTTTTTCATAACTTACAGGTACTTTTATTCCTGTATTACATCCATTGCAATTGTCACAAAATGTAATATATCCTAAATCGGTATAACCTAAGTCAAATTTAATTAAATCTTCTTTTGATACATCTTTTAAACCAACATAGTCGTTATCATTTAAAGGAAACAATTTTGTTAATACTGCCGATGTATTCAAATGACAATAATAAAACTTACCATCATTCAATCCTCTAAATGGTGCAGTACAACTATCAAAATGTTTAGTTAGTTTATCAGTTTCTAAATTCTTTTTAACTCTTAAATCGCCAAAATCATACCATTCAATTTGAGTTCTAACATAGTGATTTATATTTTGAGACTTAAAACTTTCTATTACTTTTAAAACTTTTGATTTGATGTTTTCTAATTTATCGGTATAATCACTAACACTTAAAATAACATCACTATTTTTTAATAAGTCTAATGTGCTTTGTTTTGGTTGTATTGTGCCATTTGTTGTGATTATTAGTTTATCTATTTTTGTTATATAATTTGTAAGAACATAACGAATAACATCTTCTATAAATGGATATAAAAATGGTTCACCACCTACTAAATGAAATACACTAACATAATCTACTTTATTAAAAAATAAATCAATGTCGGATTTTATTGTTTCTAAATTTCTATGGTCTGGTGATACAAAGTGTGGCATAAACATATTGCAATGAGAACATGCCAATGTACATCTTTCAGTTACTAATACATCCGTTTGAAATATATGAACTTTGTTTTCATATTTAAATGGCCATATAGATGCTATATTTTTATACCAAGTATGTGTTATATTATGTTCATCTAAATACATTCTATAAAGTTGTCTGTAAACATCGGTTGTTATAATAACTTGTTCATTTGGGGTTGCAATAAAGTCATCAATATGAATTAATTTTAAATCCGTTCTATCCGTTTTAATATCTTTTGATTGTCTAAAAAACTTACTAATTTCATTTATACTATCTACCGTTGTAGCATCTTTTATGTTATGGTCTACAATGTATTTAATTTTTAATTTTTTATTACCCATCAATAAGTCTAAACTTCTAATAAATTGGACGCACTCTTTACTTGCACCAAATAAAACATATTCGGTTTCTATATCCCAATTAGATATAAACTTGTCAAAATTATCTTTTGTTGGATTATATAACATAATTTATTATTTCTTTAATAACCAAGAAGATGATTGTATTTTATCACCCAATCCAAATACCATTTTTATTCCTAATTTTCTACATATATCACCTTCGGCAATTGTATGTTCGGTTTGGTCACCACCATTACTAAATATAAAATTATCAAATTCATCTTTATATAGTTCATGAATAAGTTTTATAGATTTATCTACCAATCTATTTTCGGTTTCAATTGAGACTATTGCCCAATCTACGGGTTTTAAAGTTTGTATAACAAGTTTTCTTTCATCCTCATTCATAAACTCTTTAGAACCTTTCATCTCTCTTTGAATATCATTATTAACAATAACAAAAAGTTTGTCACCAAGCTCTTTGCTTCTTGTCAAATATTCTATATGTCCTTTATGTATAGGGTTAAAATAACCACTTGCTATAACTAATGTTTTAGTCTTCTCCATATAATGAAAATCTCTTTACAGGTTTTTCTACTTCTTGTTCTTTTATAATTTCAACAGTTCCATTACGAGCTTCTATGTAAAAGTTGGTATCTCCATTTTCCTGATACCAAGCTTCCAATGCATCGGTTAGAGATGCATAGACATTCTTGCTACCATCTGCAAAAACCCATCTATCACCTGGTGGGACTCTTTTAAGTACCAATTCTTTTTTTTCTTTAATTTCCGTTTCCATATAAAATAAAATTTAATAATTTATCACCATCTTTCGGTTCTGATAAATACTTTATGAATGTATTATAATTATTTTGCATTTTTGATTCATATAATTTAACTAACTCAGCATGTGTATTATTTAAATTACAATCATTCTTTTTATAAATATCAATAAGATATTCTATTGATTTTATAATTGAATTTTTTGTTTCTTCAATCATTTCATTTTCCGATTTATTACTATCAAAAGTATGAAATTCTGAATTTAAAAACCAAAATCCTAAATCGTTTAATATTTTAAAATTATAAGGATTTGTATCTAAAATAAATGGAATATTTAATTTTGAAAATAATATTGCTTTCAATGATTTTTCATTTATATAATGTCGATTTGTTCCATCGGCCGGCCCTCCTGTCGATTTATGGTTTAATGTATCAAATACAAATCCACAAACCGATGATAAATAATCGGAATACATTGCTGCGTGATTCAATCCCCATTTACCTGTATTCATTTGTAAATATTGTACAATTAATTGTGCACTACTATCTACATTTGTATCATATATAGTTGGTGAATTTAAGTTATTATTTTTAAATATATCAGACATTTCTGCGTACATATCATCTCTAACACTTCTATATTTTGGTATGTAGTATAATCCCATTAAATTTTGTTTATCTACATTTAATTTATTATATGATAAATAATTAAATCCAAATATATAATAAAATGTAAATAAATTTATTATTGGTTCGTGATAAAAATTTGAATGCTGAAAATTTATAGATGCGGTTGATATTATTCTAAATTTTAATAAAAAATCTTTAATATATGATTGAGATTCGTGATAATTTTCATCAATTTTAAAATATAAAATTTCAACATTATTGAATGATTCAACCTCCAAATATCTAGCAGAATAATCTCTTAGTACAAAAATTTTATCATACTTTTTAGTAATATTATTTACACATTCTATGATTCCAACTTTAGTAAAATTAATATGCTCTACAAATGATATAGTAATATTTATATCATTATATAAAAAAGAAAAAATGCCAGTAACTGCAGCTTTATCTACATCACCAACATAAAAGGGTTCAGCCACACTCTTATCCTCTTCCTTAATTTTATATTTAAGAAAATATGGTAAAAGAGTGTAGCTATAATCTCTTTTATTTGCTATAATTAATACATCATTCATTAAAATACTTCAATGATATTTGTTTCTGATACTTTTACTACTTCGTATTCAAGCTTCACTGCTTCTTCTACAAATTTGTTTACTAATTTAGCTTCTGCTTCTGTAACCGACATTGCGTCTACTAAATAATTTTCTTTTTGTTTTTTGATTTTACCTTTAGCATCTTCTACTTCGATTGCTACTTGTACTGAATAATACTTTGCCATAACTTTTGTTTTTTGTTTGTTAATACTCTAATATACAAAATATTTTTGACATTACCAAAAAATCCCTCACTGTTTGGGTGAGGGATTTTAGTATTGTCAACTATATAGATTTTAATTACTACTTTTAGTTTCTTCTACTGATGCCTGACGATAGTCGGTTACCACTTTTTTCAAATCACCAATTAAGGTTCTTGCGTTTTTTTGCGATACTTTTGTTGTCTTGTTGTGTTCTTCTTCGAACTTATTAAACAATTCTTTCATTGTTTGAAATAGTTCTTCTTTTTTACTAGCCATAATTGCTGTTTTTTGTTGTTAAATAAATATACAAAAGATTTTTGGTATTACCAAATTATCTTTTTCTTTTTTGACGAATTTCTAATTCTTTTAGGTAGTGTGGTTTCCAATTATATTCAACCGAAATAGGGCCGTTTCTGAATTTTTTTAAATCATACTTCCAAATAGACTTTGAATCTTCATCTTCAAATATGTATTCAAATTTTGTCGGTTTTTCCGTTTTACTTAAGTTTTCTTTAAAGGATTTTAGACTCATAACCAAAATATTGTGGATAACTTTTTATAATATATTCTGCAAATGCTTTGTCCATTGTATTAGTCCAATGGTGGTCACCTTGAATTCCAGATTGACCATCGGTTTTAAGCCAAAGGTCATATAGAGTTTCCCAAAAACCCAACTGTTTTGTTATTATATGTTTAGTATTTACAATAGACGAATCCAATTCATCTACCCAGCTATAATATATCAATTTGAATGGCACATATAATTGTATTGATTTTAATATCACATTCCAATTATCAGTAAACACTTTTGAGGAATTAACCATTTCCGTTACATTAGCAAAATTTGGTATTTTAGATGTTTTATAATTAGAGTCAAAAATTTCAAAATCTAATTCATCCAATGGTGATTCTAATCTGTGGTTATTTTGAAGTTCGACTTCTTCTGGTGTGATTGCTACATTTTTTTTATTCCATTTATGTTGTGCATTACCAATCATACCACAGATTGGATTTTCATATGTTTGACTATGTTTATCATCTGAAGTGTATTCTACATCGGTATATGGGTATTTTAAAGGCAATCTAAATCTACTTAATGTTGGAAACATTAATATTACAAAATCATTTCGTTTTATTTTGTGTATATTTTGTAAAAATATATCAAAAATAGTTTGAGTATCTCTACTTCCTTTGGATGATATGTAAATATGTTTTCCAACAAAATTTTCATACAAAGACCATTGCCACGAGTCATAACCATATCGTAATCCGGTAAAACTATCACCAATTATCCAAAGTTTTTGTTTTGTTCCTTTTGTTTTTCTATCCATTATAATGCAAATGACTCACCACATCCACAGGTACGGGATGCGTTGGGGTTTATAAATTGGAAACCCTTACCATTAAGTCCGTCTGAAAAATCCAATTCAGTCCCAAAAAGATATAGTAACGATTTATTGTCTATTAAAATTTTTACTCCTTTATTTTCCGCAAGAGTGTCCGATGGTTGTTGGTCGGTATCAAATGAAAGGTCATATGATAAACCACTACACCCACCACCTTTAACTGCTACTCTAACGAATGGAGTTTTGAATCCACTTTCTTCTATGAGTGAGTTTAATTTTTTTGCTGCACCTTCTGATACTGTTACCATTATGCGTATTTTAGTCCGAAAAATTCGTAGTTCTTATGTACCGATACTTCATCACCTGCTTTAATTGCCAAATCTTCATCTTCGTAAATTGCAGAAACAGGACACTCTGGAACACATGCTCCACAATTGATACAAGTATCAGGATTTATATACATTTGCCCACCGGGAAATGCAGCTCTACCATCTCTTTCAATTTCACCACCAGAACCTTCCATATCAATCGGTCCGTGAATACAATCTACTGGACATGCACTTGCACACGCAGTATCCATACAATCAACACAACTTTTACCAATAATAAAACTCATACTTTATATTTTTTTATATATGTGATTCTTCAAAGACTAATTGTTCTAATCCTTGTTTTTGTCTATAATCGTTTATTGCAGATTTAATAGCATCTTCTGCCAACACTGAGCAGTGGATTTTAACAGGAGGTAAGTTTAGTTCCTCTACTAATTCCATATTGTCCATTTTAACTGCTTCTTCTAAAGTCATACCTTTCAACCATTCTGTTGCTAAAGATGATGCTGCAATTGCACTTCCGCAACCAAATGTTTTAAATTTTGCATCAGTTATAACATTATCATTTACTTCTATTTGTAATCTCATCACATCACCACATTCTGGTGCTCCTACTAGGCCTGTTCCCACATTTGGTTTGCTCTTATCTAGAGTACCTACATTTTTAGGATTTTGATAATGGTCAATTACTTTTTCTGAATATGCCATGATTTATGATTTTGGTCATATATAAATATACAACAAATTCTTTACTTTACCAAATCTTTTAAATAAGAATATTTTTTAAATAAACTAAACTTTCAGGTACATTTGTTTCATTAAATTTATTTCCAAAATCAATCATATCTTTAAAAGTTGATATGGCGTTTATATCTACACCACTTTCATTCCTAAGACTTTGCCAATCCTGTTCCATATCAACTTTATCAACATAATCTATAAAATTTTGGATTTGAGTTTTTAATTCAATTGATTCTATTTTATTAATATTAGAAGTATAATATTCTAATATTTCGTTTTTCATATTAAAATTTATACTATTAAAATAGGTGGGCCATCTTACCGGATAAAATTGTATTTGAGAGTCTGTTTTTACATATTTTCGTTTTTTCATTTCTTCTAAAAATTCAAAAAAATGAAAAATATTTAAAATGGATGATGTAAAATGAAAGTTATGTTTAAAATTAGGATACACATTTTCCATTATTAATAATTTATCAACATTTTTAGTAAAAGTTTCCCAATTAAATCCTGTTCTTATATATTCTCCAATTTCACCAATACCATCACATGATATAAAAAAATTTACAGTATTAAAATCTTTTAAAAGTTCAAATATATCATATTTTTTAAATTTTAATAAACTTAAATTTGTATGAATGTGGAGTGTTATCTTTGATTTGTCTTTAATACCCTCTAAAAATTTATACATCTCTGTCATATACAAAGATTCACCACCTGCTATATAAATTTCTTTTAAATTAATAATACTATCGTCTGAAATTCCATAAGACTTTTCTATGGTTTTATACATACTTTCATCAAACTCCCTTCCATTTGATAAATTATATTCTCGTTCTTCTTCAATCCACCTCGTTGAATATTCTGATGAACAAGTTCTACATTTAAAATTACATATATTCGATGGTCGTATGTCTAACTTTATAAAATTTGGGTTTAAATACCCATCTTCTTTTATATCTACTATTAAATCTTCAACTTTTAGTCCATACTCATTTTCATAACTATTGTTTGCTTTTTGTCTATAACTTTCGGAATTTCTATTTTCCATATTATAACAAACTTTACAAATGTCATTCTCAATACCACTAAGCATGTCACTTCTTAATTTTTTATATTCTTCCGAATTAAATGCTTCATCTATGGATACTTTGTTTAAGTCTATATCTTTAAATATACCACTCATAGTACACGCTCTCGCATCTCCCATTGGATATGCGTTGAAATGTGAAAATGGTAAAACACATGCTTTATTTAAATTACATTTTGTACTCATATTATCCTATTTGCCAAGTTCTAATACCTAATTTATTCCAAGTAAATGGTTGATGATATCCCATCTTTAATTTATCCAATGCTTTAATTACATCATATTTTGTGTTATTTGGACAATAGAAAAACATAAATCCTCCACCACCTGCTCCACTTATCTTACCACCGGTTGCACCTGCTTCCAACGCTGTTTTATATAGTAATTCTATTTCAGGTGTACTAATTCCCTTTGCTAACATTTTCTTTTGCTGAAACCCATAATCTAATATTTCACCTAAATCATCTATCGTTCCTTTAATCAAACAATCTTTCATCAATTTAGCCTGTTCTACTAATGCATGAAGTGATAGTGTAGATGTTTTATTTTTATCTTTCATCTTTTCTACTTGTTCGGTCAATACATCGGAACTATTACGAGTGAAGTTGGTGAAATAAAGAACCACATTGTTTTCCATTTCATCTTGTACACTATCTTTAATACGAAGTGGATTGACTATTACATCATCACCTTTAAACTCCATATAATTAAATCCACCAAACGCTGCAGCATATTGGTCTTGTTTACCACCATTTTCTTTTAACTCAACTCTCTCAATTTGAATTGCCATTTCAGCAATATCATATTCTCCTAATGGTAAATTAAATAATTCCATATAAACACCAATCAAAGAAACTATAAGTGTAGATGAAGTACCTAAACCACTACCTGTTGGGACATCTTGGTTAGAAATTATATCATATCCAATAGGTTCTACATTATATCGTTTACAAATGTGATTATGAGTTGCTTTAAAGAGTTTTAATCCATAAGAACAATCTAAGTCATCACTAAAATCATGCTCCTCAAATTCGTCTTTATTTATCCATTTAAAGGTAACTTTAGTATCATCTCTTAATTGTAAGGATGTGTGCGTAAATAAACGAATAGTGGTATTGATTACTGCACCTGTATGATACTTGCAATAATCAGGCATATCTGTACCTCCACCACCAAAACTAATCCTAAATGGAACTTTGCTCCTGTATATTTTTTTCTTCATCTTCTGTTATTTGTCCTCCGTTTTCTGCGTACCAATTTTTTACATTTCGTTCACCTACTAATAAGAAAAAGCAATTATAACATAATGCTCTAATATTGTCTAATTTTCTGTTATTTAAATTTCCATCAAGAAAGTCAATTAACAATGGCATTTTACTATCCGTAATTCTTTCTTCACTAAATCCACAACTACTACAAATCTTTGGAATATAACCACTAGCAAATAATTTATTTTTGAATTTAAATAATGGATAGTGTAAATGCTTTCCATCAATTATATCATCTATATCATATTTTTTATTTTTAATATGTTTGGCTTTTTCAATACCAATACCATATGGATTTTTAAGGTCATCAAATACTCCATACATCTTTGCGTATTTCTTATATGTGTTATAAGATACACCCAATGTTCTTGCGGCTTCAAATGCCGAACGAGATTTTTCTTGTGCTGCTTTGATTTGGGATTCCATTAAAGGTCTTGCACCTAATCCTCGTTTTGTAGTTCTACTATTTTCTAAATTTGGGAAAAACCCTTCTACTTCTTGATTTTCATTTTCCATACTAATAACTATTTAATTATAATCATAAGTATATCAAAAATTATTTTTTATGTAATTTATTATTTGTTCCGATATTAATTTTGAACCTCTTATAGAGTTATGGCCATCAAAACTAATTCCCTCAGTATCATCTGAGAATTTTGCTTTACATATATCACCATACCATTTTGTCATATGATATGTACCACCATCATTTGTTTCAAATTTTATAGAATTTTTATTTATTTCTTTTTGAATTTTAATTAATTTTTCAAAAGTCGCGTATTTTGAATATTTTTTATCAATGTCTTTTAATCCATATGTTCTATCATCCGTTTGAATAAACTTAAATTGGATATTTTTAGAAATAAATAAATTTAATAATAAATAAAATTGTTGGTATTCTGATATTAAATGAACCCCTTCATCAAATGATTTTTGATACCATTCAATTATAAAATTAAAATTTTCTCTTTTAATAAAATCAAAATTATTATCTCCGGCAAAATTAACATAACGATTTTCATCACAAAAATACATTTCATTTCTACCGGGTGGTGGCATTTCTATTAAAAATAAAGTAGATTTTAAATCATCTTCTGTATTTTCTATTATATATTGAATTGTTTTTCTAATTATACGATTTGTTGAACCACCAAATATTGATTCATTTATTAATTCAACACCAAAACTTTCTGCTACTCTATTTGCATAATTATATTTTTCTCTAACCCAGTTATAATCGTTAAATGGTTGAAATACATTTGGATTTGTATATTGTGTATTTTCTTTTTCTTGACTATGCTTTTTGGATTCTTCTAAAAATTTTGAAATATCAATACCTTTTGTTTCTTCAAAATATTTAAAATACCAAGGATTATTATGATGATGCCCCCACATAAAACTACAACCATTTGAATATATTTTATCAAACATATTATAAAATCATTTTAAGCAATTTTTTAAATGTATCATCTGGATTTTCTGATGTGTCCAAATCTACATAAAATTCAGTAGGTGGTTCGTAGTCTAATGCAAACTTATCCTCTCTACCTCTTATTTTTTTAGTATGGCAATATATTTCTTGTACTTTGCATTGAGACTTAAATTCCTCTCTTAATTCTTTATAAGGACTAACTAAACTGATTACGACATCGGTGCCTGATGCGTCTAAAAACTTTGCTATATCAAATGCTTTTTGAATATTTTTTTCTCTACCTTCCTTTGAATAATCTTGATTTGGGAATATTTCTCTTAATTGGTCACCATCTATTTGAAACACTGATTTTCTCCAGTTTTTTTTATCTGTTTGTAACCAAAATTGTAACTTTTTTGCCAAAGTAGTTTTACCACTACCCGGTTGACCTGTAAAAAGGTATATCATAACTTATTTCTTTTTAGCTATATTTACAGCTGCTTTATAAACTTGTGTATTTTTATCATATCCTAATGCAGATTTAACTTTAATAGTTCTACCCGTATCTGGATTTTTGATTGTTTTATTTAAATTCTTTGGTAACAGAGATTTCAAACTCATATCATTTGGTTTTTCATCTTTTTTCATATTGGTTGTTTTTGGTGATTTGGGTGTATTATGTTTTACATGCTTAACACTCATTTTTATATTTGGATATTTTTCTTTTAACTTACTAACTGCTTCAATATTTTTATGCGAATCGTCAATAAAAAATACATCATTATATCCGTTTTTTATTTTTTGTTCAATCCAATCTGCTTTGTGTTGTGGGTCTGAACTTCCCAATGCTGCAACATATATACCACTTAAACCAATATCACTCAAATAATCCTTAACAGGTTTGTATGTGGCTCTTGCAGTTAGTATTACTACCTTTCTTTCTCCGGCCGCAGTTACTATTTTTTTAAGTAAATCTGTAACACCTTTTATTTCTTGTGGGTCATTTACTTTTTGAAAATCTGAAAAGTCAAAATCATCACCTTCCTTTGGTTCATACACTGCGTATTCTCCAGGAGTCAATTTTGATTTTTTACCATCTATATGTTTTACATAAATGTGTGATTTCGTTTGAACTAATGTATCATCGAAATCAAATACTCTCAATTTTTTTCCTGTTGGTGATTCTACTTCATGTAATGGTTTAAATACAGAAGCCATTGGATTTTCATAAACCTTACCGAATTCAACTTTCATTCCGTTCCAAAGACCGGATGTTGTTTTAGTAAAAAACTCTTTAAGTAAACTAGCCATTTAATTGTTTCTTAGTTGTTTTAGAAGTAGTTGTTTTTACTAACTTATCGTTTTCTTTAGTAAGAAACTCAACTTTAACACTCAATGCAGACACTTGTTTAGTTAATTCCAAAATCATAGTTCTTAAAGTATCCTTTTCTTTACTTGTTTGAACTAATAGAGCTTCTAATTTAGCAATTCTATCTTTACAATCATGTCTAATAAAGTCCGCATCTCTTTCTTTGTACATAGATTTCTTTTCATAAAATCTCCATGCACCTGCTCCACCTAAAACAGTTACTACTGTTATTAATACCGAATACATATTTGGGTCTACCATTGTGATTATTGTTGGTCTTTATTGAAGCCCGTATTAGCTTGATTAATGAAATTTTGTGCCTGTGAAATGTGGTCTTGTACCCAAGCTTCTACATTGTATTCACTGGTTCCCATTTTTTCCTTCAGTTCGGTTGCATTTTTAATAATGTCATCTAATAATTTTTGTGACATAGAAACTTCATAATCACCACCATTTTCTGTTGAATCTTCTTGGATTTTATGCTTAAGTAATTCGGTCATTTTGTTGAATACCTGTTCCCCACCATCTTCTCCCAATCTATATGCTCCACCTAATTTTTCATAAACTTTAATTTTATGCGTCATTGGAATATTTTTTTCGTTCACTGCTTTCCAGGCCTTTGGATTTGTTACTTCAAATTTCATATTAAATCTTTTTGTATATACCCATATAAATATTGAAAAAATTCTAAATGACCAGTTTTTCCAAAATGTCTATCATCATTTGTTTGCCACCATTTTGAATTTGAATTACAATAATCAATCCAACATACTTCATTAAATGGTTTTATGTAATTTTTTTGATTATTTTTAACCATTTCATTAAACAAAGGTAGGCCACATTTATCCATATTCCAAAAATAAACATTTGGTGTGATATTTTTAATAGAATCAATTATAAAATTATATTGTAATAATGCAGTTTGTGTATATTGCATCATTCCATTTGTATTTACTATTTTTTCCTGATAAAAGTTGATTTCGTTTTGGGTAAATCCTTCGGTATCATTATTTCTTAAATCTATTCCTACATTTTTCCAAAAATCATATAATCTATCATAGAATGTTATACCAATTATAACAATATCATCTTTATCAAAATTTGAATTATTATAAATTGTATTTAATATTCCATAATTTGATATTCCCGCCGATGCAAAGGTTTTTAATTTATAATCTAATTTGTTGGATAATAATATTGGCCAAGAATCTTGTAATTCAATTTCGTTTATAGTTGAAAAATTTGTAGAAAATGAATCACCAAAGATATACAAATTTTTCATTAAATATATTTTTTTGGTTTTTTAGTATTAGATGTTGCAAATGCTAATAATGTACATCTGTTATGGTCACCAATAATTTTTTCTACTGCGTGTGATGTATCAAATATTTCCAAATCTATAATCGCAACTCTGCCAAATTCAGGAATTACTTTATGCATCGTTTTAATATTTTCATCATTTGTATCTTTAGTATTTCTCAATATTAAATTTCCACCCCAGTTTTCATCCCATTCTTCATTTAAATAAATTAATATTGCACAGGTATTTTGGTATTCATCACCTTGTCCATCATTGTGGTCTTTTAAAAAACAACCTTCGGAATAACAAGTCCATTGTGGTGCAATTGTAACATCCTTTTCCGTTTTATTATAAAAGTATTCCAATATATCGTAAAATACTATTTGAAATTTTTTATCAATAAAATCTTTTGGAGTAGTTTCGGCTTGCATCCATAATTGTGATATATGTTCATAATCATATTTTTTAAATAATTCATTTTTTTCATTATTTGCATTTACAAACGAATTAAATTTTTTTGAAGAATTTACACTAGTTTTAGTAGATTCATTATGATAATCAAATCTAACCATTTTAAAATAATTCAAATATTGTATATCTTCTTTTTTATATTTTATTTTTTCAAATAAATTATAAAAATCTTCATTAAAATCTTTTAATTCAAAATCACAATATCCGTTTAATTTTAGTGATTCTTTTGCTTCTATTAGTGTCATACTATTTTATTTAATTCTTCGTTAAATTTTGAGTTTGAGTTTAATTTAAATTCTTCTTTTCTATCGATTCTACATATTATTGAATCATAATGTTCTCTATTCCTATAAATATAGTTTTCGCATACAACATAATTTTTTAATTTAAATTGATAGATTTCTTTTGATTTATTATTTAATTTTTCAATTCCCCACATCAAAAAGGTATCATCTGGTCCATATGCTCCCATTGATTCTGGTAAAGGTATTTTGTCTAATAATTGTTTTGATAATAATGTAAACCATCCTGCACCAAATTTTGTTTCAGGTTGACCAGGTACATTATTACTTACAAATTCAACCGATATATCACCCTTTTCACCACATTCGATAAATGGATTTGCTTTTTTACAAAAATCCAATTCATGGTTTAAATATTGTTCATTTACTAAACAATCCCAAGTAGTATCCCAATATTTTACAATTTCAGGTGTAATAAAATATTTAATTATATTTTGTGATTCAATTGCTTGAATTGCATTCTCCATATAAAATAAAACCTTTTCATCAAAACAAATATCAGTATCTAACCAAATAAAATGTGTTGCATCAGTACATTCAATATGTGCATATCGTTTAGCTTGAAATGCTCCTTTAATTTCATCTCTTATTTGAAATGTAATTTTACCTGCCCAACCTGTTAATGATTTTAATGAATTAAATCTTTTGATAAAGAATTCCTTATCTACTGTTGATTTACTCCAATTGATTAAATAATCCGAAACTGACATCGATATATTAAATTCGTAATTTGAACCATCTATATGCTTTGATGCTTTATTTAAGTCTATTAAAACTCTTTCCAAATCATCTAACTCATGTGGCATTATGAATGATGTAATAACTATTTTCATTTATATTTATTTTCTATTATTTGTTTAAGTTCTTCATTTCTATCATATTGATGAACTAATG
>Ga0209084_1002389_pt1 | contig 14600 bp, 11 predicted proteins | sample C_130820_MF_Meta_FD_187309 | JGI IMG/M metagenome (GOLD analysis project Ga0209084, IMG submission 187309) | Freshwater microbial communities from Lake Croche, Canada to study carbon cycling - C_130820_MF_MetaG (SPAdes) (version 2) | ecosystem: Environmental > Aquatic > Freshwater > Lake... | reverse complement strand
GTGAGGCGGATTTGCCCGCGCACCGTGCCCGGCGGCTGGGCCAGGATGGCCTGGTAGCTGGGGCCACCGCCCCGCCCCACGGTGCCGCCGCGTCCGTGGAACATGCGCAGCCGGATCGGGTGGCTGCGGCTGAGTTCGTCAAACACCGCGACCAGCGCGATCTCGGCACGGTACAGCTCCCAGTTGCTGGTGAAGATGCCGCCGTCTTTGTTGCTGTCCGAGTAGCCCAGCATGATGTCTTGCTCGCCGCCACTGCGCTGCACCAGCGCGGCCATGCCGGGCAGGGCGTAGAAGTCGCGCATGATGGGCCCGGCGTTGCGCAGGTCGTCAATGGTTTCAAACAGCGGTACCACGATCAGGTCGCACACCGCGTCGGCGTCCAAAGTGCCGCGCAGCAGGCCCACTTCTTTTTGCAGCAGCAGCACTTCGAGCAAGTCGCTAACGCTCTCGGTGTGGCTGATGATGTAGTGGCGTATCGCCTCGCGCCCGAAGCGCTCGCGCATAGCGCGGGCAGCGGCAAAAATCGCCAGTTCGGCCTGCGCGTGCGCAGAGTAATTCGCGCCTTGCACCTGCAGGCAGCGGGCGTCCTGCAGCAGGCCCAGTAGCAGGGCGCGTTTACCGTCTTCGGCCAGGGCGCTGTAGTCAGGGTGGATGCGCGCGGTGCGCAGCAGCTCGGCCACTACCTCTTCGTGCTTATCCGAACTTTGGCGCAGATCGACGGTGGCCAAATGAAAGCCAAACACCTCGGCGGCCCGGATCAGCGGGCGCAGGCGCTCGTGGCACAAGGCGCTGCCGTGGTGGGCCACCAATGACGCTTCGATGGTGCGCAGGTCGGCAATGAATTCTTGCGCGTTGGCGTAGGGGTTTTGTGGTGCGACGGCGTGGCGTGTGGCCTCGGTGCCGGTCAGCAGGTGCAGGCTGGCGGCCAGGCGGGCGTATATGCCGATCAGCGCGCGGCGGTAGGGCTCGTCGCTGCGGTGGGCGTTTTGGTCGGGGCTGCGTCCTGCCAGGGCCTGCATGGCGGCGCTGCAGTCGGTCAGCATGGCCGAGAGCGACAACTCGCCGCCCAAGAAGTGCACTTGGGTGAGGTAGTGGCGCAGCGCAACCTCGCTTTGGCGGCGCAAGGCGTATTGCAGGGTTTGGGCGCTGACGTTAGGGTTGCCGTCGCGGTCGCCGCCAATCCACTGGCCCATGCGCAAAAAGTTGTGCGGCACGCTGGTGCCCAGCATGTCCTCCAAGTTGGCGTACAGCTTGGGAATTTCGCGCAAAAAGGTGGACTCGTAGTAGCTCAGCGCGTTCTCGATTTCGTCGCTCACGCTCAGTTTGCTGTAGCGCAGCAGCCGGGTTTGCCAGAGTTGCATCACGCGGGCGCGGATTTGCGCTTCGTTGGCGGCCAACTCGCGTGGCGTGAGCGCGTCGGGGCGCTTGGCGCTGCCTTCGCTGTTGCGCAAGATGTCGTCGCGCGCCGTCAGCAACTGGGCGATGGCGCGCTCGGCGTCCAAAATACTTTTGCGCTGCACCTCGGTCGGGTGCGCGGTGAGCACCGGTGATATAAAACTGGTCGCCAGGCTTTGCGCCACGGTTTTGTGGCTGATGCCCGCCCAGCGCAGACGCGCGAGCGCCACTTCCAGGCTGCCTTCTTGGGTGTCGCCAGCGCGGTCATGGATGGCGCGGCGGCGGATGTGGTGACGGTCTTCGGCCAAATTGGCCAGGTGGCTGAAGTAGGTGAAGGCGCGAATCACGCTCACGGTTTGGTCTGCGCTCAGGCCTTTGAGGAGTTTTTTGAGTGCCCGGTCGGCCTCGTGGTCGGCGTCGCGCCGGAAAGCCACCGACAGGCGGCGTATTTGCTCTACCACGGCAAAGGCCTGCTCGCCATCATGCTCGCGGATGACATCGCCCAAAATGCGCCCGAGCAGGCGGATGTCTTCAACCAGGGGGCGGTCTGCGCTTTTGCGCCGTGCGCTCAGTGTGGGGGAGGTGGAGTGGGTGGTGCGCATGGATGGGGGTAGGAACTGCTCCTTGCGCCCCATTGCGCAGGCCTGACAGCCCTTGAGCCCATGCTAGCATTCCCACTAGCGCCCAAGGCCCCTATCTATTACCAACAGGTTACGACTTTGCAACACCCCATGCAACACCTCACTATTGCCACCCGCGAGAGCCGCCTTGCCCTGTGGCAGGCCGAACATGTCCAAGCCTTGCTGCAGGCGCAGGGCCATCCGGTCACGCTGTTGGGCATGACCACTAAGGGCGACCAGATCTTGGACCGCTCGCTGAGCAAAGTCGGCGGCAAAGGCCTGTTTGTCAAAGAACTCGAGACTGCGTTGGAAGAAGGCCGCGCCGATTTGGCCGTGCACTCGCTCAAAGACGTGCCCATGGAGTTGCCCGAAGGCTTTACCCTGGCTTGCGTGATGGAGCGCGAGGATCCGCGCGATGCCTGGGTGTCCAATAAATACGCCCGCCTGCAAGACCTGCCCCAGGGCGCCGTCGTAGGCACCTCCAGCCTGCGCCGCGTGGCCTTGCTGCGTGCGCTGCGCCCGGACCTGACAATTGAAGCCCTGCGCGGCAACCTAGACACCCGCTTGCGCAAGCTCGACGAGGGCCTGTACGACGGCATCGTGCTGGCCGCTGCGGGCTTGAAGCGCTTGGGCCTGGAGTCGCGCATTGCGCAGGTGTTCGAACCCGAGCAGATGTTGCCTGCCGCCGGTCAGGGCGCGCTCGGCATCGAAACCATGCAAGGGCGCGATGCGCTGGCGCAGTCGCTGGGCGCGCTTTTGCACCTGCCCACCCTGCTGGCGGTATCGGCCGAGCGCATGGTCAGCCGCCTGATGGGCGGCAGCTGCTCCATGCCCCTGGCCGCCTACGCCAGGTTTACCGACCAAGGCCTGCATCTGCGCGCCGCCTGGGGCGACCCCGAGGGCCAGCACCCGCTGGTGCAAGTGCAAGCCAGCGCGCCGGTGCACACCCTGGCCGAGGCAGAGCGCCTGGGCTCGCAAGTGGCCTTGGCGCTCAAAGCTGGCGTAGATGCCCAGACGCATTAGCGTTTTGCCAAACCGCCGTCCCCTGATCGTGACCCGCCCCGCGCGCGAGGCGGCGCAGTGGGTGGTCCAACTCCAAGCGCGTGGCTGGTCGGCCCAGGCCTTGCCCTTGATAGACATTGCCCCCGCGTCGGACAGGGCGCCCGTGGTGCAAGCCTGGCAGACGCTGAACCAGTTTGATGCGCTGATGTTGGTGAGCAGCAATGCGGTGGAGCAGTTCTTTGCCGCCCGTCCTGGCGATGTGCCATGGGCCGCAGACGCGGCCAAACCGCGCTGGTGGGTGACCGGGCCGGGCAGTCAGGCCGCTTTGCTGGCTCAGAGCGTGCCTGCCAGCGCCATCGACCAACCCGCGCCGCATGCCACTGCACTGGACTCGGAGGCTTTGTGGGCCCAGGTGCATACACAGGTGCGCCCCAGCCTGCGGGTGCTGATCGTGCGCGGTACGGTGGCCGGCGCTGATGCCGACGCTCCCGGCAATGGCCAGGGCCGCGATTGGTTAGGCGCCCGATTGATACAAGCTGGAGCCCAGCTGCAATGGGTGGTCGCCTACACGCGCAGCGCCCCGGTGTGGGATGCAGCGCGCCGCGCCCACGTGACCCAGGCGCTGGCCCAAGAGGCCGTCTGGCTATGGAGCAGCAGCGAGTCCCTGGCGAATTTGATCGCCGCCTTTCCCGGGCAAAGCTGGCAGGGCGCCGCTGCGGTCGCGACGCACCCGCGCATCGCCCAAGCCGCGCGCGACGCGGGCTTTGGCCGTGTGGCCCTGGCTGGTGCGGGCCTGGACGCGCTGTGTGCGTCGATAGAATCCCTAGGATGATCAGCCCAGTTGCCAATGACGCTCCCGCCACGGAAACTGGCACGCCCGCCATGGCCCCGCACATGCCTTGGTGGGGCTATGTCAGCGCAGTGGTGGCGGTGGCGGCGCTGCTGAGCAGCGTGTGGCTCTGGCAAAAAGTGCAGTCCATGCAAGAGAATTTGGCGCGCCAAAGCGCCGAGTCCTTGAGCCTGAGTACCGAAGCCAAAGGCAGTGCCCACCGCGCCCAAGAACTGTCATTAGAGACGGCCGCCAAACTGGCAGTGACAGACGCCCGCCTGACGGAGGTGGCCTTGCAGCGCACACAGGTGGAAGAGCTGATCCAAAGCCTGTCGCGCTCGCGCGACGAAAACTTGGTGGCCGACATCGATTCGGCCATTCGTCTGGCGCAGCAGCAGGCCCAACTGACCGGCAGCGTAGAGCCACTGATGGCGGCGCTCAAAACGGCCCAAACCCGCCTGGCCCGCTCGGCGCAGCCCCGTCTGGCGCCTTTACAACGCGCCATGGCCCGCGATGAAGCGCGCATCCAAAGCACGCCCCTGACCGACACCCCTGCGCTCTTGCTGCAGTTTGATGAATTGGCTTTGTTGGCGGACGATTTGGTCGTTGCCAATGCCGTGGGCCGCACCGCGGTGCCGGTGGAAGTTGCCCGCAAACCCCAAGAGGCGGTGCGCGACTGGTCCTTGCGCCTGTGGGCCGCTATGCGCGAAGAGGCCCATAACCTGGTGCGCGTGAGCAAAATCAGCGAACCCGACGCTGCGCTTTTGGCGCCCGAGCAGGCATTTTTTCTGCGCGAAAACTTCAAACTGCGCGTGCTCAACGCCAAACTGGGCCTGATGTCGCGGCAAATGGCCTCGGCCCGTGCCGACTTAGTCAGCGCCTCGTCCATGCTCAGCCGCTTTTTTGCGCCCGAGGCGCGTAAAACCCAAACGGCAGCGGCCTTGCTGCAGCAAGTGCAAAGCAAGATGCGCTTGCTGGAGGTGCCGCGCGTCGACGAGACCATGGCCGCTTTGTCCACAGCGGCGGCGGGGCGCTGAGCGTGGTACGCGCTGTTTTGTGGCTGGTCGGCCTCTTTGGGGTGGCCGTGGCCGCCGCCTTGTTTGCCGCTGGTAATCCGGGCACGGTGACCTTGTTTTGGCCGCCTTACCGCGTCGATGTGTCCCTGAACCTGGCGCTTTTGGTTTTGTTGGGCGCGTTTGTGCTCGGCCATGTGGCCTTGGGCGCGCTGTCGACTTTGGCCGGCATTCCCGGCCAGGCGCGCCGCTGGCGGCTGCTGCAAAAAGAGCGTCTGGTACAAACCGCACTGGTGGACACCTTGGCGCATTTGATGGCAGGGCGCTATGTGCGGGCCCGAAAAGCGGCCCAGTACGCCATTGACATGCACACCCGCGCCGATGCCAAAGACCCCGCCCAGGGCCGCAGTTTGCGCATGGAGGCGGTGCTGCATTTGCTCGCCGCGGAGGGGGCCCATGCCGTGCAAGACAACGCTTTGCGGGACAACCATTTTCAGCAAGCGATGGTGCTTTTGGACACACCCGAGGTGTCGGCCACCCAGGAGGGCTTTTTCCTGCGTGCGGCGCGCTGGTCTTTGGACGACCACGACGCCCCGGCCGCTGCCCATTGGCTGGAGCGACTGCCCCAAGGCGCGGCCCGACGGACGGCTGCATTGCGCCTGCGCTTTCGGGTGGCGCGTATGCAAAGTCAAAATAGCGTGGCTTTGGAGACGGTGCGTTTGCTCATCAAGCACCGGGCGATGTCGGCCTCGACAGGCACCAGTATTTCGCAGGCTTTGGCGTTGGAAATTTTGCTCGCCGGGCAAGATACCAAGCAAATCCAAAGCGCCTGGAATTCATTGGAGGCGCAGGAGCGCAATCTGCCGGATGTGGCCATTGGCATGGCGCGCCACTGGCTGTCCAAGGGCGGAGACGGTGCCCGCGCACGCGGCTGGCTCTTGCCGGTATGGGAGCGCATGCATAAAGACCCGCAAGCGCTCACCAGTTTGCAACGCAGCCGACTGGTGCGCACTTTGGAGGGCAGCATGGCTGCGCCGCTGGAGCCGCCCGAGCTGGCCTGGGTGGCACGCATCGAGCAAACCCAACTGGCAGCGGCGCGGGATCCTTTGCTGCAATACCTTGCCGGTGTCATGTGCATGCGCCTGAGCCTGTGGGGCAAGGCTCAGCACCTGCTGCGCCAGTGCGTTGCCATTAGCCAGGAGCCCGATATCAAACGCGACGCCCAGCGCGCTTTGGAGCAGATAGCCCAGCGCCGCGATACGCCATAGGCGGGCAATATGGTCCAGAAAAAAAGGGCGCCTAGGCGCCCTTTTTGATTACGAAGGGCCCGCCACGGCGGGCGGGCCCCTGCCGATTTAGGCGATGGGCAATTGCATTTGGCCCAGATCGCGCTTGGTCTCGACCAACACCAGGGGCGCTTGCTCCAACACCACAGGCGCGGGGCGCTCACGTGGCACATGCGCCGGCGCTGGCTCGGCTGCGATGGCTGCCTGTACAGCGGCCACTTTGTCTGGGTTGGAGCCCACCCATTGCAGGCCTGAGCTTTGGGCTACGGCATGCAGGGTGTCCACCGGCAACACAAACTGCACCGGCGCGGGCGCGGCTGGGGCTTGCGCAGCAACCACTGACTCGGGTGCTGCGGCTACGGACGCGGCGGGTGCTTGCACTGCCACAACAACTGGCGCGGCAACTACATCAGCCGCGGGCGCTGGGTTGTTTTGGACAGCGTGCACGGCTGTTGGTACCGCTGCTTCTTGCGCGGGGGCCGCATCGGTTTCCTGGGCCACATGGCTGAAGTAGGAGGGGCGTGGTGTGAACTCGGCCTCATCGCTTGACGCAGCGCGTACGGGCGCTGCATCTTGCGCGGTGGCCAGCTCGTCGCCCTCGCGCGGCGCGCGGTCGGCACGCGGGCCACGCTCCCGGCCGTAGCGGTCGCGGGAGCGGCGGCCGTTGCCGTCGCGGGCTTCATCGTTGTTGCGCTCTTGGGCTTGACCGGGGTTGGTCTCGTCCTGCGCTTGCGTATCCTGCACTGCGATCGGATTGCCAGCCTCGTCCAGGCGGGGGCCTCGGTCATCGCGGCGGCCACGGCCACCTCGGCTGCGGCCACGGGGCTCGCGGGCTTCGCGGGTGGCGTTATCGCCGCCTTCTGCGCCATTGGTTTGCGCGCTGCGCTCGGTGCCTTCGGCGCGTTCTGTACGTTCAGCGCCTTCGGTGCGCTCTGTGCTATTGCGGCCACCGCGCGCGCCACGGCCACCGCGTGCGCCACGTTCTTGGCGCGCTTCGGTGCTGGCGCTATCTTGCGCTGCATTAGCGTCTACGCCGGGGGCGATGGCTTTACCATCAGCGTCCAGGCGCTCGCGCCCGCCGCTGCGCTCGGAGCCACGGCCACCGCGTCCGCCACGACCGCCGCGTCCATCACCTCGGCCTTCGCCCCGTGCCTCACCGCTGCGCGGGCCACGCTGACCGTCACGGCCGGTGCGCGCGCCTTGGCGTTCGTCGGTTTTGGCTGCCGGGCTGGCAGGTGTAGCAGGTGCAGCTGCGGGAGAGGCAAATAAGCCTTTTACCCAGGCAAAAAAGCCTTGCTGGGCTGGCGGCACAGGCGCTGGCGCAGCGGGTTTGGCTGGCCGTGCGGGTGCCGCCGGTGCTGCTTCGGCGCGAGGCGCCGCTTGGGGCGCGGGTGCGTCGGGCAAGACGCCTTTGATCACCGGCGTTTGCTTGTTAGTTGGCTCTTGCGAGCGGCGCGTCACCGAGGTCGGGTCTTCGATGGCATCGGCCATTTTGTAGCTGGCTTCGATATGGTCTAAGCGCGGGTCATCGTGCTTCAGGCGCTCGAGCTTGTAGTTAGGTGTTTCCAGCGTTTTGTTGGGCACCATCAGCACATTGATGCGCTGCTTGAGTTCGATTTTGGCGATTTCGGTACGCTTTTCATTGAGCAGGAACGAAGCCACTTCGACGGGCACTTGGCACAGCACCGAAGCGGTGTTGTCCTTGAGCGACTCTTCCTGGATGATGCGCAAAATTTGCAGCGCGCTGGACTCGGTGTCGCGGATATGGCCAGAACCGCCGCAGCGCGGGCAGGGAATGGAGGCGCCTTCCGATAGGGCCGGGCGCAAGCGCTGGCGGCTCATTTCCATCAGGCCGAATTTGCTGATAGTGCCAAACTGCACGCGGGCGCGGTCTTGGCGCAGCGCATCGCGCAAGCGGCTTTCCACTTCGCGGCGGTTACGGCTTTCTTCCATGTCGATAAAGTCGATCACGATCAGGCCGCCCAGGTCGCGCAAACGCATTTGGCGGGCCACTTCGTCAGCGGCTTCCAGGTTGGTGCGGGTGGCGGTTTCTTCGATGTCGCCGCCTTTAATCGCGCGCGCCGAGTTCACGTCCACGCTGACCAGCGCTTCGGTGTGGTCGATCACGATGGCGCCGCCGCTAGGCAGTTGCACCGTGCGGGCGTAGGCCGATTCGATCTGGTGCTCGATCTGAAAGCGGCTAAATAACGGCGCGTCGTCACGGTAGCGCTTCACACGGGCCGCATGCTCGGGCATGACGTGGGCCATGAACTGCTGTGCTTGTTCGTACACATCATCGGTGTCGATCAGGATGTCGCCGATGTCGTGGTTGAAGTAGTCGCGGATAGCGCGGATCACCAAACTGGATTCCTGGTAAATCAGGAATGCGCCTTTGCCGCTTTTGGCTGCGCCGTCGATGGCGTTCCAGAGCTTGAGCAGGTAGTTCAGGTCCCATTGCAGTTCGGGCGCGCTGCGGCCGATACCGGCAGTGCGGGCGATGATGCTCATGCCGTTGGGATATTCGAGCTGGTCCAGCGCCTCTTTCAGGTCCGAGCGGTCTTCGCCCTCGATGCGGCGGCTCACGCCACCGCCGCGCGGGTTGTTGGGCATCAGCACCACATAACGACCTGCCAATGAGACATAGGTCGTCAGAGCGGCGCCTTTGTTGCCGCGCTCTTCTTTTTCTACTTGCACCAGCAGTTCCTGGCCTTCGCGGATCACGTCCTGGATGCGCGCTTGGCTGACTGGGACGCCTTCTTTGAAGTACTGGCGCGAGATTTCTTTAAAAGGCAAAAAGCCGTGGCGGTCTTCGCCGTAGTCCACAAAACAGGCTTCGAGCGAGGGCTCGACCCGGGTAACTACAGCTTTATAAATATTACCTTTGCGCTGTTCGCGCCCTTCGATCTCGATTTCGTAGTCGAGTAGTTTTTGTCCATCCACAATCGCCAGGCGGCGTTCTTCGGCCTGGGTTGCGTTAATTAGCATCCGTTTCATCGGTTTGTCCTTCAATAGTTATCACCTGCCCAAATGGGGCAAACGATGCCTGGACTGACGGATTGAACTGAGGAGGAATTGCCGGAGAACGTCGACTACACGAGGCGTCGGCGCATAGGCGCAGGGATAGTGACGAGGGGATGCGTTGGGCCGGTGGCCCGGGTTTTAAACAGCCGACGCGCGCCCAAGAACGGAACGCTAACGCTCCGTAGGCACAAATTTATCAGTTGCATCAACACAAACATCTCGTTGCATTCCGCCCCCAGAAAAAATGGATCTGGGGGTTTGGGGTATTCCGATTCAGTGGTTCAATACGTCGGCTTGACCTTGCAATATGCCGGCCACCACATGCAGCTGTGCTGTGGTTTGCGGGCTATGCGGCAAGGCGGCATCGACCTTCTAGCGGGGCTGCGCGTGGGGGGTGGACTAAACTCCAGCCAAATCAACCACTTACAGCAAAACGCTAGTGAAGCACATTATAGGGGCCTTGCCCCCGGCCCCCGCCGACCCGCCCGCGCCGGCTCTTGCACCCTCGGCGCAGTGGCTCACCGTGGACGCGGAACAGGCCGACCAGCGCCTGGACAATTTCCTGATGCGCCACCTCAAAGGCGTGCCCAAAACCCATATTTACCGGATCATTCGCAGCGGCGAAGTGCGGGTCAACAAGGGCCGCGCCGGCGTCGACACCCGCGTGCAGGCCGGCGACGTGCTGCGCTTGCCGCCGGTGCGGGTGTCCGAGCGCGCCCAGGACAAGGCCGTGGTCATGGCCGAGCAAACTGCGCGTGGCGCGCCGGCCCGGGCTTTTGCGGTTTTGTACGAGGACGAGGCTTTTTTGGCGCTGGACAAACCCGCCGGGGTGGCCGTGCATGGCGGCTCGGGGGTGAGTTTTGGGGTGATCGAGCAGCTGCGCATGGCGCGCCCGGGTGCGCCCTTTTTGGAGCTGGTGCACCGGCTGGACCGCGAAACCAGCGGCATCTTGCTGGTCGCCAAAAAGCGCAGCGCCCTCAAAAACCTGCAAGAGCAGTTTCGCCAGCGCCAGACCGGCAAGACCTACCTGGCCCTGGTGCTGGGCGACTGGCCTGCTAATAAAAAGGTGTTGGACAAGCCCCTGCACAAGTATGTAATAGACGGTCAGGCGGGCCAGGCCGATGGCGAGCGCCGCGTCAAGGTGGTCGGGCGCGAGGACCCCAACGGCATGCCCTCGGTCACCCTGGTCAAAGTGCGGGCGCGCAGCCCGCAAGGCAGCGCCCAGCCGCTGAGCCTGCTGGACGTGACCATCAAGACCGGGCGTACCCACCAAATCCGCGTCCATCTGGCCAGCGAAGGCATGCCCATTGCCGGTGACGACAAATACGGCGACTTTGAGCGCAACCGTGCGCTGGCGCGCGCCAGCGGCGAGGGCGCCTTAAAGCGCATGTTTTTGCATGCCTGGCGCCTGCAAATCAGCCACCCGGTCAGCGGCGCACCGCTGGCGCTGCAAGCGCCGTTGGCGGCGGATTTGCTGCCGTTCTTGCGCCATTGCCTGCCCCAAGCGCCTGAAACGCTGACCGCCCAGGCGCCTCTTCCCCCACCTTTGGATTGATTGCTTATGACTTTGGCCCGCCCCCGCCGCTTTGACCTGATCGCCTTTGATTGGGACGGCACATTGTTTGATTCCACCGCCATCATCGTGCGCTCGATTCAGGGCGCGGTGCGCGATGTCGGCGGGCGCGTGCCGACCGACACCGAGGCGGCCTATGTCATCGGCCTGGGCCTCTCTCAGGCATTGGCCCATGCCGCGCCCGACGTACCGCGCGAAAAATACCCGCAGCTCGGTGAGCGTTACCGCCACCACTATGGGCAACAACAAGACCAGATCACCCTTTTTGAAGGTGTGCTGGACATGCTGCACGAGCTCAAGGCGCGCCAATACCTACTGACCGTAGCCACCGGCAAGAGCCGCTGGGGCTTGGACCAGGCGCTCGCGCATGTGGCGCTGAAGGACTTGTTTCATGCCAGCCGCACCGCCGATGAAACGGCAGGCAAGCCGCATCCGCGCATGTTGCACGAGCTCATGGCCGAAACCGGCGTGCCCGCCGAACGCACCCTGATGGTGGGCGACACCACGCACGACCTGCAACTGGCCGCCAACGCCGGCTGCGCTAGCGTGGCGGTAAGCTACGGCGCCCACGATACGGCGGCACTGGCGGCTTTGCAGCCCCTGTACATCGCCCACTCAGCGCGAGACTTGCACGCCTGGATGCAAGAAAACGCCTGATGTTTTCGGGCAAGCACTGTTCATGGGCGATGTGGTCCAACCCATTGACGGACCTCTTGTGAACGGCCCGTGCCGAAAAGCCGCGTCAAGATAGCCTTAAGTAAGCGCGATGGACCCTTGGGCTGGCATACTGCCGCGATACGCCAACCAGTGATTTTTGAATATGACCGAGCCTGTTTTGAACGACCCCGCCGACCCCAGCCAAGCCCGTCCCGGCGCCCAAGCTGCGGGCCCCGCAGCCACGCCGCCGGCCTCTGCCGTGCCCTGGGAGCGCAACGTGCTCGAGCAATGGATGCAGGGCCAACTCGCCGAGCAACGCGTAGCGCGGCGCTGGAAATATGGCATGCGCCTGGCCTGGCTGCTGTTTTTGGCAGCGCTCGTCTGGCTGGGCATGGACCGTAACGGCATGCACAGCACCGATGTCAGTCGCCCGCATACGGCCATGGTCGAGGTGAAGGGCGAAATCGCCTCCGGTGGCGAGGCCAGCGCCGAGGTCATCGTCTCCTCCTTGCGCAATGCCTTTGAAGATGAGGGCGCGCAGGCGGTGGTCTTGCTAATCAACTCGCCAGGAGGCAGCCCGGTGCAGGCAGGCATCATCAATGACGAGATTCGCCGCCTTAAAGACATCCACAAAAAGCCGGTCTACGTGGTAGTGGAAGAAACCTGTGCCTCCGCCGCTTATTACATCGCGGTGGCTGCGGACCAAATTTATGTCGACAAGGCCAGCGTGGTCGGCTCCATCGGCGTGCTGATGGACGGCTTTGGATTTACCGGCCTGATGGACAAACTCGGCGTGGAGCGCCGCCTTATGACGGCCGGTCAAAACAAAGGCTTTTTGGACCCTTTCAGCCCCCAAACCGAAAAGCAAAAAGAGTTTGCACAGGCCATGCTCAACCAAATTCACCAGCAATTTATCGGCGCGGTCAAAGCGGGGCGCGGTGAACGTCTTAAAGAGACGGCTGAGACCTTTAGCGGCTTGTTTTGGACGGGTGACCAGGCCATCAAACTCGGCCTGGCCGACCATTTGGGTAACCTCGATTTTGTGGCGCGCGAAGTGGTCAAAGCCCCCGACATCATCGATTACACGCGGCGTGACAACGTGGCAGAGCGCTTGGTCAAGCGCTTTGGCGCTTCCATGGGCGAGTCTATGGCGCTGGCTTTGCGCCACGCGCCTGCGCTGCGCTAAGAGGGCGTTTTAAGGGCCGATAGCAAACACCGCAGGTGTTTGCTTGTCCAGGGCCCAGCGGCGCTGGCGCCAGGTAGCGATATCGGCACTGTGGTGCTGGGCCGACGGCAGGCCCAGGCCGATGGACACCGACAGGCGCGTGCTTGGCTGCAGCACTTGCAGCAAGGTCTGCAGCAGCGCCTCGTTGCGGTAAGGGGTTTCAATCAAGATTTGGGTTTGTCCGGTTTTTAGTGCCAGTGCCTCCAGCGCCTTGAGGCGCTGCCCACGCTCGCTTACCTCGCTGGGCACATAGCCCACGAACGCAAAGCTTTGCCCATTGAGCCCGCTCGCCGCCAAAGCCAGCATCAGCGAGATGGGCCCCACCAGCGGCACCACAGGGATGCCCAGCGCATGTGCCGCCCGCACCACCGAGGCGCCCGGATCGGCAATCGCGGGCATGCCCGCCTCGCTCAGTAAACCCATGGCCTGGCCCTGCAGCGCCGGGGCGAGCAGGGCGCGGGCGTCAAACTGGCGATCGCCTTTTTTATGCACCTCGCGGGGCAACTCTTGCAACTGCTGGGCCTGAATCGGCGTGTGCAGCGGGCAGACCTCGCCCACCCGCTTGAGAAAAGCGCGCGCCGATTTGGCGTTCTCGCACACCCAAACCGACAGGGCAGCGGCCTGCGTAATCGTTGCCAATGGCAGGCTCTCGCTCAGCGCCGCGCTGGTGTCGCAGCCAAAGTCCAGAGGCGTGGGCACCAAATACAGAGCACCTGCTGCCTTACCGGCTGAAAGTACGTCCTGGCTCATGGCGGGCTCAACACAGCGATGCCGGCTTTTTGCAGCAAGGCCGCTAGGCGGATCAAGGGCAGGCCGATAAGGGCGGTTGGGTCGTCGTTGTCGATGCGCTCCATCAGCGCAATGCCCAGGCCTTCGCTTTTGACACTGCCAGCACAGTCGTAAGGTTGTTCGCTGCACAGGTAGTAATCGAACTCGGCGTCACTGGCGTCGCGGTACACCACGCGCACCGACACCAAGACTTCTGCGCAAAACGCGCTTTCCTGGCAAACGACGGCCATGGCCGTTTGAAACACGACGGTCTGCCCACGCATGGCGCGCAGTTGTTCCATGGCCTTGTCATAGCCGCCCGGTTTGCCCAGCGCTTGGCCGTGCAAGTCGGCCACCTGGTCGCAGCCAATCACCACGCTGCCCGGGGCCCGCGCCGCCACCGCCTGGGCTTTGGCCAGCGCCAAGCGGCTTGCCAGCGCGGCCGGTGCTTCGCCGGGTAGCACGCTCTCGTCCACGCCGGGCGCTTGCACCGAAAAAGGAATGCGCAGACGCTCGAGCAACTGGCGGCGGTAGGCGGAGGTGGAGCCAAGAATCAGGGGTCGGGGAGGGCGCGCTGTCATGGCTTGATTCTCTTACACTGCGACGATGACCCGTTTGACCTACCCCCGCAGCGTTTCCATTGCCGAGTTGACCCGCAGCACCACCCCTTGGCAAGGCCAGGGCCTTTTGGCGGATTTCGAACGCTTGTCGCTAGAGCCGGCGCATCCGCAGCCCGAGGTGCGCGTGGACTTTCAGGCCCATGGCAGCCAGCGGCCCGACGCCTCGGGCGCCCTGGCGCCCTGGTTGCGCCTGCAAGGGCAGGTGCGCCTGTCGCTGCTGTGCCAGCGCTGCCTCGCGCCGGTGGAGGTCGATGTGGTTTTTGATCGGGAGTTCCGCTTTGTTGCCACCGAAGAGGAGGCGCAGTCCCAGGACGACGAAAGCGAAGAGGATGTACTGGTCAGTTCGCCGCACTTTGACCTGCTTGCCTTGGCCGAAGACGAGTTTTTAATGGCCGTTCCGGTAGCGCCCAAGCACGCAAAATGCCCCCAAGATCTGCCGTTTTCGGCCACTGACGCCGATTTTGAGGCTGACGAGCCCGCGCCACACCCGTTTGCCAAGCTAGCGCAGCTCAAAACGCCCAAATCCTGAGGCGGCTTGGTTCTGCCGGCTGCGGCTATAATGGAGGGCTTGGCGTGCTGGACAGTCCTGCA
>Ga0209084_1002387_pt1 | contig 14610 bp, 1 predicted proteins | sample C_130820_MF_Meta_FD_187309 | JGI IMG/M metagenome (GOLD analysis project Ga0209084, IMG submission 187309) | Freshwater microbial communities from Lake Croche, Canada to study carbon cycling - C_130820_MF_MetaG (SPAdes) (version 2) | ecosystem: Environmental > Aquatic > Freshwater > Lake | place... | reverse complement strand
ATTAACTTTCAAGGATCTGGAGTGGTCGTATCAAAAAATAGCGATACTGCTAATGTTATTATTAATAATGCATCACCTACTGCACAAATACCTCAATCTGTAATAGATGCTGTTACGTGGGTAAGTAATAATAAAGATTCTTTAGCTACACTTGATTATGTCGACAGTAGGTATGATTCATTACCCTTAGGCACTACAATGTTCTTTCCAACGACCTCTGCTCCTGATGGTTTTGCAGAGTGTGATGGTAGAGCTTTAAGTAAAACAAACTACAATGATTTATACAATATAATAGGTGATAAATTCAATACATTACCGTCTGTTGCATACCCCTATGGTGTTACCGTTGATAAAAACGGTAATTTGTATATAGCTGACACTGGTAATCATCGCATCAGACGCGTAGCTGCAACAACATATATCGTCACAACGGTTGCTGGTACGGGTCATTATGGCAAAGATAATGGTACTGCAGATACAGCAACTTTTAACGGTCCTCATGACCTTGAAATAGACTCATCCGGCAATATCTTTATCACAGATTTTTATAATCATGTTATCCGCCGTATTGATGCTGCTACTGGATATGTAACAACCTTTGCGGGCACTGGCGCGGTTGGTGGAGTTGATGGTGACGCAAGAGTTGCAACGTTTAACGGCCCGGTTGGTATTACAATTGACAAACTAGATAATCTGTACATCACTGAATACGGTGGTCATACTATACGTAAAATTACCCCCGCGGGTGTTGTTTCAACGTTTGTAGGGCAAACTGGAGTTGCGGGATTTGTAAATCAAATAAGCGCTGCTGCAAGATTTAATAGACCTCATGGTATAGTTGTTGATTCACTTGGTAATTTATTTGTTTCAGATTACGGTAATTTCGCTATTAGGAAAATTACGCCTAACGGTGTTGTAACTACACTAGTAGGAACGGGGTCGTATTCATCATCTGGGCTCGGTCAGCCAACAGGTCTAGCAATTGATGCATCAGATAATTTATATGTTTGTGAATACACACAGCATAGGGTCTCGAAAATTACACCTAATGGTACTGTTATTTTTGTTGCAGGTGGTAATGAAAATGCATCGGGTTATGTAGACGGTACAAGTTCAACAGCTCGTTTTACTTACCCTACCGGTATAGTATTTGATACAAAAACCAATGCAGTGTATGTTGCAGATTATAGTAACCATGCTGTACGCAAAATTATTATACCAACATCAAATACAGTAACCCCTTACTACACACAGCGTGTGTTATTGTTACATGGAGATGATTTTACTGATAAAAGTTATTTCGCTAATATTGTTACACCAAAAAATTCGATAACATGTACAACAGGTCCAGCAGGCTATCTAGGTAGTAAATGTTTTTCATTTAACGGTTCGTCCGATTTTATAACTATACCACAAAGTGGTCTGCCATTTGCTGTTCCACGATTTGACTTTACTGGTGATTTTTGTGTTGAATTCCGTGTATACTTCAAGAGTGTCCCTAATTTTGATATACCTCTTATATCCTACGGGGCTGGTATACACGCTGGCTTAAACCCTAAAGTAACTGCAGGGTGGAGTGTATTATATGATGTAGGTAATGGTAATCAATTAAACTTTGGTAGATACGATGGTGTAACAGAGGTTGTAAATAATTTCGGTGTATGGAACCCTTCTGTTAATACATGGTACCATATTGCTATTACCAGAGAAGGTACAAATTTACGTGCGTTTATTAACGGTCAGCAACAAGGACCTACACGTACATCTACGACAGCATTTACTCGTATTACGTCAGAAGATCCGTTGCAAATAGGTAGTGCTACATACGGCACTGGTGCACCAGCGCAGCCTACACAACAATTACAATACCTTATAGCCGCTGGCGGAGGTGCTGGAGGTAGCCAATCGTACTATGGTGGTGGTGGTGGTGGTGGTGGTGGGGTACTTACGGGGACAGCATATCTAATACCAGGTAAGACATATAACGTAGCCGTCGGTTTTGGAGGCGTTGCGTCAGGGCAGTTGTTTTTTGGCCGTAACGGGGCTGATAGTAGCTTTGGTAACATGATAGCTAAAGGCGGTGGTGGCGGCGGTGGTGCTGAGCCTGTTGAAAACAATACACAAGGGGGCCCTGGTTACGCAGGGGGTTCGGGTGGCGGTGGCTCTGGCCCTGGCCAAAAAGGAGGGGCTGCTACAATAGAACAGGGTAACGAGGGGGGTGATGCTACAGCAGCATTTAGTAGCGCGCACGGTGGTGGAGCAACAACCGCCGGAGGCCTTCCCGGTGGTGTACCCGGAATGGGTCTTGAAAGCAGTATTGCAGGTAGTGTACTATCCTATGGTGACGGTGGTCCTTCACTGCAGTCAAATGCTTATAAGTACCAATCTCAGCGAAACGGCGGTTCGGGACAATCAAGCAAAACTGATATTAATATTGCGTCAGGTTTACCAAACCGTGGTGGTGGCGGTGCAGGCGGCGGTGCTCCGTCTTTAGGTGTACCTAACGGTGGTGGTGGTGGTTGGGACTATATCCCAGGTAACGGCGGTTCAGGTGTTGTAATATTGTCAGTATTAACTACAAGTTTAGGTACAATTACAGGCACGTTTACAACATCAGTAGTAGGTGCATATACAATTATTAAGTTCACAAATTCAGGTACATATACCGCACCATCTAGCCCAGCACAAGGACCCACAAAATATTTAAACGGTTACATGGATGAAATATCCATTGTAAAAGGTAGTGCTGTTTATAATGCAAGCTTTACCCCCCCAACCGCTCAGTACCCTGATACCGCTACAACAGATGGTACACCGTATGTTGCTGGGTCGTATGCATATACTACTGCAAACGTAACAACTCTTATCGGTACAGGTAAGGTAGGGGATATTGATACTATTGACTTTAATACACAGTTTATGTTACCTGATATCCGTGGCCAGTTTATTAGAGGCTGGGATGATGGTAGAGGTATAGATTCAAGCCGTGACATGGGTACGTCGCAAGACGCAACAGGTATACGTTATTTAATTGATAACTTGCCGGGTTATTCTGCAGGTACGTACACGGTCAACATAATTCAATCTGACGGTAGTATTATTGGTTCAAATCAAGGGTCAGGTTATGCTAATGGATTTAATGCAACCTATTACACGAGCCCTGGTGCAGTAGCAAATACCGGTAGCGGGGATAATGCAATGGCGTTAGTAAGACCTACTAACGTTGCTATGTTACCTTGTATCAAAACTACAAAGCGTATAAGCGATGGTGCTCTACATACTGAAACATGGATTGAACAAAATAGCGGTACAGTAGGTATTGCAACCAACTGGTATACAGTATCAGGGAACGCTATTAATCAAGCAACATCATGGGTATTACAAAATCAAAATAGTTTTGTCAAAAAATCTGGTGATACGTTATCAGGGCCATTGACACTCGCATCTAATGCAGTAGCGGCTTTACAAGCAGTACCAAAACAACAGCTTGATGACGGTTTAGCATTAAAAGCTAATAAAGCCGGTGAAACATTTACTGGTCCTATTGTATTACCTGGTAATGCAACACAGCCTTTACAAGCAGTACCTAAGCAACAACTTGATACAGCAATTTATACAGCGGTAAATTCTTTGAGCACATCGCAGGGCGGTGCTGGTTCAACACTACCAGTAGGTAAAGAAGGTCAGGTGCTTACATTTATCAACGGTGACTGGCAACCATTAGGATTAGGTGACGCATTAGAGCTATATAATAATGCTACTGGTTATGTTGCAAGTTTTGGTGAGCAACAGGCGCACTACGTACAAACAGCAATGATGATTGGTCATGATGGCAAAGTATACGCATCTGGTCATCAACAGTACTATATGTTTGATAGCACAAACAATGTACGTGCTACTAATACACCTGCGCGTATAAGATTCTGGGGCGCAAATAATGATGATTATTTCTACTTAAACCCAACAGTAAAAGTCACAAGATTACTTTACGGTGGTTTCGCCGCGATGGCGTTATTATCTGATGGAACGGTATGGGTAAACGGTTATAACGGCGTTAATCTCGGTTTAGGTAATACTTCTGACCCTGGGTTATATACTTACGGGTTTGTTAAAGTTACTTTCCCTGTGGGTACACCTGCAATTGCTGATGTTGCAATGAACAGTGGAGCTAACTCTGGTACTGGTTGCGAATGTTTTGCAGCCATTACAACAGATAAAAATCTATATGTATGGGGATCAAATGCATTTGGTCAATTAGGCACAGGTAATACCACAACAGTTTATTCACCAACAAAAATTTCAAACGGAGGAGCGTTTGACGGTAAAGTATCAAAAGTGTCAATAGGTGGTGGTAACAACGGCTGTGGTATTAATACTATGGTAATTACTACAGATACAAAAGCGTGGGCTGCAGGATACAACGGTACCGGCCAACTAGGTCAAGGTAATATTAATAATATATCAACATTTCAATTAATTAAAATTGCTATATCTGCAACATATGAATATACATACACATACACTAATGTGTATTTAGACGGTTGTGTTGACTTTGGATTTGGTCCTTGGGGTTGCTCTTCAAATCGCTATATAATACGCTCTAACGGGCAGTTGTGGGGTGCTGGCTCAAACTCACATGGTCAATTAGGTGACGGCACTACAACTGCATCATATTTGTTTAAACGCGTAGGCTCTTTAGTTGATGTCAAAAAAATGTCATTTAGCTCTATGAACTCCTATGGTACTACATGCACAGCATTAACCAATGCCGGGTCTGTGTATACATGGGGGTATAATGCATATGGTCAATGCGGCACAGGTAATACTGCCACCCAACTTTCACCAGTACTTGTTAATGCGGCTGGCGCAACAGATATATATACACACTGTGGTTTTAACACTGGTGGTATTACAGGTTATCTTAAAGATAATAGATTGTGGTCTACAGGTTATAGAGCATTTACACAACCTGGTGCGCCTGATACACAAACATTATTTTACCCTTGTCACGTAGGCGGTGTTATTGATGTATTATTCCTATGCGGTGGTGGATCGCCTTACGGTAGTAATATGGCAACTCTATTATGTACTGAAGATGGTCATATTGTAGGGTACGGTGTGTCGCAATGGAGTTCATTAGGATACGCTGATACAAGTGTGTACACACCAATTACAATACTTTAAAATTAACTCGTTATCAAACATGTTTTTTTAACCGAAACAAGGTTTATGTTGACTAAATAATAACATAAAGTATGTTATCAGAAAGCTCTACATGCCCAGAACCGTTGCCAGTAGCCAACCTACCTATCTTGACGCCTGATAGCGATACGTATTTAGTTGCTGAAACCAAAACCAACCAAAATACATATATTACGGGTAAAGTAAGCTTGCCTCAGGCAATATTAAATGCAGGTATTCCGTTGACTGATACAGTAATAGATACTTGGGTTGTTACAAATAGTTCAAATATATCAGCTGCTACTGCATGGTTTCTTGCAAACAATGTACGTGTGAGTAAGTATGTGTCGTGGTTATTGCATAATAGTGCAAATATTGTTGAGACAACCGCGTGGATATATGCAAATAGTGGCAATTGTACACCGACAGCTGCATCAAACTTTATACAATCTATCACGCTTAATAATAGTGTGTATACAACAATTGTACATGGTTTAAACACTGTTATACCAACTGTGCAGGTGTACGATAACAATAATGCGCAAGTAGTTGTAGATGTTACTGTTGTTAATAATAATTCTATTTCAATAAAACTTGAAACAGACGTTGAAGGTATTTATAAAGTTGTAGTATTCGGTAACACGTTACATGATGTCGTTTGTGACAATAATATTGATAACGGTGTGTCGTATACATGGGTTACACAAAATAGCGCGCATATTAACAGTGTAATTACAAATGTTATAGAAAGCAGTGCACATAATACACAAACATACAACTGGGTACAGCAAAACAGTGCTCATATACTTGAGTCGTATACATCACTTGCAGCATTAACAGCTGAAGAAAATTTACTAGAATCTGTTGCATCGTGGGTAATCAATTCAAGTTCAACCATTGGTACAATGACTACCTGGTTTGCAGTGCTTACTGCGGTTAAAGAAGCGCATCAACAACTTGAAGATTCAGTATTTGCATGGGTTATTAATCACAGTGGGGTTGCATCAGAGACACTAGCGCTTAATTTAAGTGTATATCAAAACTGGGTAATTAACAACAGTAGTGATATAACAAATACATATGCATGGTATCATTCAACCAGCTCGCATATAACTGAAACAGCAGCTTGGGTATCTGCAAATAGCGCAGAGTTTGATACACTTGAAACTCTTGTAAGCGATGCTCTTGTTTTAGCGAATCAATCACAAACATGGATTAATAACAATGGGCTTAACGCAATTACAAGTTCAACATGGGTTAAAAATAATAGTAGTTCTATTAATAATGTCAAGGATGTTGTAACAACTATTAAACCTATTGCACTTGCATCTGTCGATGTAATAAATTGGTGGTTAGCTAATAATATTTTAACAGATGAAGTAAATACATGGATTCAAAATGCAACTAGTAATTGGGTTGAGCAGATTCATATTGAAGCACTTGAAGAGTTATACAACCCTATAAGGTCATGGGCATTACACACTAGCGCAGATATATATAATGTTAATACGTTTATTCATTCAATTAGTGCTGAATATAATAGAGTTGCAAATTGGGTAGAAAGTGTCTCGGGTAATATACCGTTTTTAAATACTACTGCTACGTGGGTATCTGAAAATACATCAACACTCGAAAATATAGCAACTTGGTACGATAATTATGCAATCGACGTATCTAATAGCGCAGCTGTCTTTGCAAGTGTTAGTGCGAGTTATGATAATGCTGTCGAGACATCATTAGCCAATGAAGCATGGATTGAAACAAATAACGATCACATTGATTTTGCTGTATCTCAAGCTGAATGGGTTGATGCTAATAAAGATGCACTAGTAACAGTTGTAGATCAAATTACTTCAGTTGTGAATTCAGCAACTGCCTTTAATACACTGCGTTCATCAATTTTAAGTTCGAGTAATTGGTTATCAGCATATAGTGATACTGTTATTGATGCAGTTAATACATTTATATCTGTTAGCGCAAGTTATGATAATGCTGTTGAGACATCGTTAGCTAATGATGCATGGATTGCTTCTAACAACGATCATCTTGATTTTGCAGTTACGCAAGCTGAATGGGTTGACACTAACAAAGACTACCTTGAGACACTAGTAGAGCAAACAACATCTGTTGTGAACGCAGTGTCAGCGTTTAATGATCTGCGTACCAATATTTTAAGTTCGAGTAATTGGTTATCCGCCCACGGCGTAGACGTTTTAAATACTGTAACAGTATTTAAAAATGCGAGTTCGGGGTATCAAGAAGCTATTACCGGTACACTAAACAATAGTAACTGGATTGACTCAAATAGCGCTCGTCTTGATGCAGCTGTTACGCAAGCTGAATGGGTTGATGCTAATAAAGATGCACTAGTAACAGTTGTAGATCAAATTACTTCAGTTGTGAACGCAGTGTCAGCGTTTAATGATCTGCGTACCAATATTTTAAGTTCGAGTAATTGGTTATCCACCCACGGCGTAGACGTTTTAAATACTGTAACAGTATTCAAAAATGCGAGTTCGGGGTATCAAGAAGCTATTACCGGTACACTAAACAATAGTAACTGGATTGACTCAAATAGCGCTCGTCTTGATGCAGCTGTTACTGACACACTAAACAATAGTAACTGGATTGACTTAAACAGCGCTCGTCTTGATGCAGCTGTTACACAAGCTGAATGGGTTGATAGCAATAAAGAAACTCTCGAATTTACACTCGCTACTATTACATCTGCTGCTAGTGCTGTATTGCTACTTGCGCAATTAAGTGCAAACATCATTGGGGTTAATAGTTGGGTATCTTCAAACAGCGCGAGTGTAAAAAATAATGTAACTACATTTGCAGCAGCAAGTGCAGACTATAACACAGCAGTTATTGAATCAAGACAAGCTGTAACATGGATATCTCAATATACAGACGCAATATTACAATCTATTAATCAAGCAAGTTGGGTTGCTACTAACAGCTCTGATGTAAATGATGTATTGGAGTCATATACATCTATATCAAGTTCTATTAATGTATTTGATAGTTTAAAAACTACGATTTTACAAGCTAGTGCATGGTTAAATGCAAATAGTGGTATTTCTGTTTTTAAGTCATTGAGTGCATCATATAATGATGCTGTAATATCATCGCTGCATGCAAGCAGTTGGACTAATACAAATAGTTCGAGCATCTCAGATATACAAAATTGGTATATTACAAATGCTACTCTATTAGAAGAATCAACTTCACTATTTAATAATTTAAGTTCGTCAATATTAAATGTTAGCGCATGGGTTGAGAATAACTCTACAATAGTATTAGACACATTAACAACATTACGTGATTTAAGTTCAAGTACCATACGCGCAAATAATTGGGTTGTGAGCAATAGTGCAAATACATTAAGTGCAATTGACACTGCTTCATGGGTTGCGGATAATCAATCTGATATTGAAGTTGCAATAGACGCTTCAAACGTCTTTAGAATGATGCAAGTAGATTTACAAAGTGTTGTTCAATGGGTACAGGACAATACAATTGCATTATCCGGTGTAGCATCCTGGGCCGATTCAGCATCATCTCAGCTTAGTGGCGCATTAACGATAACAGATTGGCTTGAAAACAATCAAACCCCGCTTTCAGACTTAATTGAGAATTTAACCAATATTAAATCAACAGTTACAACGTTTGCAGATGTAAGTGCATCATTAACAGCTGTTGATACATTAAATCTCGAGCAACTCAACAATACAGTATCATGGGTATCAAACAATGATATTGTATTGCGTAATCTAAATGTATGGTACACAGTATCAGCTGATGCTATTAATGCAGCATCTCAGTGGGTTGTTGATAACAATAACAGTATTGAAAACAGTACAAATTGGGTAGCTGCTCATAGCGCAGTTATACAAAATGTTGACACTTGGGCTCAAACAAATTCTGCTTATATTCAAGATTCCGCTACATGGATTCATAGAGTAAGTAGTGATATACCTTCAAAATTAAGTGTGTCTGCAGTATTTATACATCAGAATAATATAATAAATACACTTGCATCATGGATTGTATCAAATAGTAGTACATTTAAAACAATTAAAACATTTGTAAGTGCTGTGTCAAGCAATTCAAGTGCTGTAAATAACTGGGTAATAAACACATCAAGTGATGTTGCGGATACTATTGAGTGGGTTAATGATAATAAAATGCTTGTGTCAATAATAGACAACACGCTAACCCATGCAAGCAGTACAATTGACACGCTTGATCGCTGGATAACAGATAACGGCGATGGTTTATTATATACAAACGTATGGGTAACACAAAATCGTCAAGCATTATCAGCAGTTGAATCATGGTTTGCATCAAATAGTACATTAGTTAATAATTGTAACGCATGGGTTAAAAGTAATAGCGCTACAGTTGTTTCAGTGTATTCAGAAACAATTGAAACCAATAATGTATCAGGTACATATAATGTAAATCATAAATTAAACGCTGATGATATTTTAGTACAAATATTTGACGAAACAACAGGTAGTATTGTAGGTGTTGATGTTACTGAAATTAACGAAAACAATGTTACAGTGTCTTTTGGTAGTAATGCTGCTGGGATGTACAAAGTTGTTATTTTTGGTAATACCGATCTTTTCAAACAGAATGTAGTGCAAAATTCTGTAACTACATGGGTGTTAGCAAACAGTTCACGTATTGATAATGCAATAACATTCTTAAAAATGTTAACGGGCATTAACGAAGAATCTGAAGCGTTGGAACGAAATGTGCATAGCTGGGTGCGTACCTCGAGTGCAGATCTCAATGCATTTTTATCAATTAAACCTCAAGTAGCAACTTTATTAGGATATACTGCAGATATTCAGTCAGTTATAGAGTGGGCAGCAGTTGCGCGTGGTGAACTTGGTAATCAATCAGGTATAAGTAGAAACGCACTAGCATCTGCAACAAAGAGTTTAAATTGGATAACTACCAATAGTGCAGCTATTTTAGATGTTGACAGTTGGGTTGTAAATCATAGTAGTATAGCAAATGACGTATATGTACTCAAAGCTTGGGTGGCTGATTTATCTACAACAATATTAAATAATGCTGCATGGATATCTGAAAACGCATCTCGTATCACCCCTGTTACAACATGGGTACATCAAAATAGTAGTGATGTATACGATGTAAGCTCATGGGTGCATAGCAACAGTTCCGCAGTGTTAAACGGTATAAACACTGCTGAGTATGCTAAAACTAAAGCTGAGTACGCATATAGTTGGGTAAACGGTAACGCTGTATATGTTGCTGATGATCATAATTGGTTAGTTAAAAATAAAAACCAAATTGAACAAGTAAATTTATGGATTGAAGCACTAACAAGTACTAGAGAGTCTCACGAAGCTCTTGAGACTGGTGTGTTTAGTTGGGTGCAAAATAATAGCGCTATACTTGAAGCAGCTGTCAAAAACGAATATTACAGCTGGATTCTTGATAATAGCGGTAGAATTGCTTCAATATACAATTGGCATACAAACAACGATGCGTATGTTGCGAGCAGTGTTAATTGGTTCAACAATGAATTTGTAAAAACTAAAAATGCAACTGCTTGGGTTATTGCTAATAGTAGTGATGTTAAAACTGCGTATGTAAACGCGTTGTACGCTTTATCAGGTGTGGGTCATGTACAAAACTGGATAAACAGCAATCAAACTAAAATCTTCAATGTTAATAGTTGGGTGCAAGTTAATAGTGCTTCTCTTGTTAATACTGCTAAAGCACTTACATGGGTAACAGATAATAAAGATATTACGTCAAATGTTACGACGTGGATACGCGGTCACAGCAGTCTTATTGCTGATGCCACAACGTGGTTACGTATTCTTACTGGTGTACAAGAGGGTAAAGAACACGCTGCACTCGAAGACGCGGTATTTGCATGGGTTGTGGATAATAGTGCTATTGCCAATGAAGTTATTACCTGGGTGTCAGATAGCAGCTCACTTATTATTGATGTTGATAACTGGGTACAATCAAACAGTAGTGTGTTCAACGATATATACACGTACACTAAAGATACAAGTGCATCATTCTTAAGTGCAGCAAATTGGGTATTGAGTAATCAAGCTGATGTACTTGATGCATCAAATTGGGTGTATACAAATAAAGTTAATCTTAATAGATTATATACTACATATGCACCAATTAGCTCAAACGTTATTAATGCATATACATGGGTTGCTAAATTTGCAGAACTGACAGAAGTTGCGGATAAATGGGTTTTTGATAACGGAGTTACTACAAATAATGCAGTTGCATGGGTGCAGCAAAACCGTAGTGCTCTTGATACAATGCTATCTTGGGCACATAGCAATAGTGCAGAATACGAACAAGCATATACATGGGTACATGATAACAGTGCTGAAGTACGTAACATACGTATAGCTCTCACAGAGTTACAGCGCGATACTGTTGATTCTATTGAATGGGTTGCAGATTACGGTAAACTTACAAGAGATGTTATAACATGTGTACAAGCAAATAGCGCTTTATGGGCATTATCAGGCAGTAATGCTGAGTTATGGACGCGTACTGATGGTATTACTAGACCTGTTGGTAGCTTGTCTGCTGGGCAGATTCTAACTGGCGAAAGCGCGATACAAATTTTAACAAAAATGCTGTACGGTGCACCATTTAACATTGTAACTAACCCTTCAAGTCTTGTAGCAAATATGGGTGATACAGTTATATTTGAAGTATCTGCAACTGGTGATTTGGTGCATTATCAGTGGTATCATATTGTCAATGGAGTACCAGTACAAGTCAGCAACGGCGCAACACGCACTTTAACTGTTGATAACATTGTAATTGGTAGTGGCGGTACATATTACGCGCAAGCGTACAATGACATTACAGGTCAAACACTCAATAGTACTAATGCTGTACTTACTGTTAATTTACCTGTTGGTTTTGTAATACAACCAGTTAATACAACAATAAATGAAGGTGATTCTTTTACACTAACAACAACAGTGTCTGGCACGACACCAATTACATATGTATGGTTTAAGGACGGTGCAGTGATTTCCAACAACAACGCATTGAGTACACGCTTAACAAGAACATCAGTTACAACTGTTGATGCCGGTGTATACAAATTAAGCGCGCATAACGTAGCAGGTAATGCTGTAAGTAATGAAATAACAGTAACAGTTAATAAAGGTTTAATATGGGTAACACAGCCTACAGGCGGTACAATTAACCCCGGTCAGTCGTTGACATTACATGCATCAGCTTCAGGTACTGGTCCAATATCATATCAATGGTACAATAACGGGTCGTTAATCAATCAAGCTACAGCTGTAGATTACGATGCAACTGCTAATGGCTCGTATACAGTGCGCGCAACTAATTCGGTTGGTCCAATAACAAGTAATGCTGCTGTTGTCAACGTGCGCACTGCACCAGGGTTTACATTAAACCCTGCGGACACAACAGTATTGAGTGGCAATAACGCAACATTTACTGCTACATCAAGCGGTTCTCCGACAATTACATATCGTTGGTACCATAGACCTGATGTCACAACCGTTGTTGGTACAGGTAGTATGCTAACTCTAACAAGCATTACACCTTCATCATCTGGCTTATACTTTGCAACAGCAACAAATGATGTTAGTACAGTATCAAGCGCTGATGCAATGTTAACTGTTACATTACCTGTAATTGCTATAACATACCCTATATTTTACGGTAAGTTCCCAACAAATTCTACGCAGTTACAATCAGGCGATACAGCTTATGCTGATGTAACAAAATCTGATGAGGTGCTTAACCCTATAGACAGTTATTATAGCGACAATACGCTATACACTGGACCTGCTGTACAAGGCTTGCCATTTGGCAGTAATAGCTTAAAGGTTATTGCAACTAATAGCGCCGCAGGTATTGTTAAATTAGATATTACTGAAAATAATTTTGCTCAAAAATTATGGACTCCATCGGTATTTAAAGTAATGAATGTATCGCATTACGGCCAGCTGCAGCTAACGTTTCAGGACGTGACAGCTGCTTTTGATACTAATTACGCTACATACACTCGTGATGGTGGCGGTAGTGTAAGTAATAAATATGATCTTCGTACAATGTTCCACTGGGTATTTGTACCGTCTGATCTACCTGCACCAGATGGTAGATGGGGCACGTCCGCAAATAATCTAGACAAAGTATTTAACGTCACAGATGGTCTACCAAACCCATTACTTTACGCAAGTCAAGCAATGACAATGACGTTAGCAGACGGTACAAAGAGGTTGTATGATATATATCGTATTTCAGCTGCACAGAGTTCAAAAACATTTAGAATTGATGTATAATTTATGGCTATTACAATAATTGAATCATCCCCGTTTAACCAACAGCTTACATCAGGTAGTTATTACTCTACAACTCTGTACGCTATAGCATCTACTGATGTACCTTCAGCTACACTAACATATAATTGGTCAGGTAATCTCACTAAACATACAGGGACAACAAGTGTGTTGTATGATGTTAAGCCTGATACATATACATTAGTTATTGCAGATGGTACGTCAACAGCGGCGAGCGCGGTGTTTGCTGTTCAGGCTGAAGAACCTTGGTACACGGGTATTGGGCCCGCGGCATCTATTACTTTAACCAACCCCAGTGGTGTTGCCAGAGTGGCTCAAGATGTTGAAATTCAAGGAGGTATACATATCTACGATGCATTAAACGATATGCTAAACGCTTCAAGTAATTCACAGCGTCTGAAATACGGGCAGTTAGCGCGCGTATTGCATGATAACAATAGTAATAAAACACGCGTAAAGCAAGTGATTGACAAAACATATAAATTCAATGTCAAAGACCCTCAAACCGCAGTAGCAAATAAAAAACAAATTATAGATGACGCTAAAGCTGCGTCTATGACTGACCCATCAAATTGGCATACAACAACTATTGGACCGGGGTCAGGTGCTAAAGCGACTGCTGTAATAGCCAATGGTAGTGTCGCATCTATTACTGTAGTTCAAGGGGGCACGGGCTATTTGAATGCTATTGGCAGCAATGCAACTACAGTAGCTTTATCAAGTAATTATCAAACCCACACAGGCACACACGCTACTGCTCGCGCTGTTATTTATAATGGAGCAATTACAGCAATAACGGTACTTACGCCTGGTACAGGTTATTCCTCACCGCCTATTGTAAATATTTTATCTGGTACATTATCAAAAGTAAGTTCTGCACTTGAAGGAGTGACTCCAACATGGAATCTGGGTACAGAATGGATAGAATTGCCATTTGTGAACTGTCAGCCTGATAATGTTACTACAACAGTCAGTGGTGGTAAATTATCTGTTATTTTTCCTGAAGCTGCGCCTGCTGAAACATTGTGGAGTAATCCTTTACCGCCTGCTA
>Ga0209084_1002386_pt1 | contig 14616 bp, 13 predicted proteins | sample C_130820_MF_Meta_FD_187309 | JGI IMG/M metagenome (GOLD analysis project Ga0209084, IMG submission 187309) | Freshwater microbial communities from Lake Croche, Canada to study carbon cycling - C_130820_MF_MetaG (SPAdes) (version 2) | ecosystem: Environmental > Aquatic > Freshwater > Lake... | reverse complement strand
GACTTGGCTCGCACGGCAGACAGCAAGGTCCAACCTTGGCTTGGGTAGTTATCCAAAAAATAACTGTAGGCAGAGGTGGTGTCGCGGGCCGAATCCATCACCACGCGACCCACCCAGTTTTCACCCGTACCAATCACCAAAGACTGCTCGTGCAAGATGCGAGCGCCTGGGGGCAACTGGGTTTGGCCCAACAAATCGGTACCCGACATATCCACACTGGATGAGGTTCTGCCCGCACCCATGGGCATGTTGGCGCAAGCCACCAGCGTCAGCAACAGCGTACTTACAACAATTGGCAAAAAGCGCATTGAAAATCCTTAGGGTTTAGAGTTTGGGTTTGAGAAATTGAACCTGTCCCATGTAGGGACGTAAAGCTTCTGGCACCAAAATGCTGCCATCAGCCTGCTGGTAGTTTTCAAGGACAGCTACCAAGGTACGGCCCACGGCCAAGCCTGAGCCATTCAAGGTGTGAACCAACTCGTTTTTGCCTTGTGCATTTTTAAAACGCGCTTGCATGCGGCGCGACTGAAAGGTTTCGCAGTTCGAGCAGGAGCTGATTTCACGGTAGGTGTTTTGGGCGGGCAGCCACACTTCCAAATCGTGTGTGCGCGCCGCCCCAAAACCCATGTCGCCGGTGCACAGCAACATCACGCGGTAGGGCAAGCCCAGCTTTTGCAAAATAGCTTCGGCGTGGCCGGTCATCTCGTCTAAGGCCGCGTTGCTGTGCTCAGGGTGAACAATTTGCACCATCTCAACTTTGTCAAACTGGTGCTGGCGGATCAAGCCGCGGGTGTCGCGACCCGCGCTGCCGGCTTCGGAGCGAAAGCACGGTGTGTGAGCGGTGAGTTTGAGGGGCAACTCAGACTCAGCCAACACCTTGTCACGCACAAAATTGGTTAAGGGCACTTCGCTGGTGGGTATCAGGTACAGGGCTTGGCCATCAGCATCGCCGTCTTGGCCACCCTTTTTGGCGGCGAACAAATCTTCTTCAAACTTGGGCAACTGACCCGTACCGCGCAAACTCTCGGCGTTGACGATGTAAGGCGTGTAGCACTCGGTGTAGCCATGCTCTTGGGTTTGAACATCCAACATGAACTGCGCCAGCGCTCGGTGCAAGCGGGCAATTTGACCTTGCATCACGGCAAAGCGCGAACCGGAGAGTTTGACGCCCATCTCGAAATCCAAGCCCAAAGGCTCGCCCAAATCGACATGGTCTTTGGGTGTGAAGCCAAGCGACGTGGGTTCGGTGCCCGAGGGGCTCCAGCGGCGAAGCTCAGTATTGCCATGTTCATCGCTGCCAATGGGTACACCGTCTTGCGGCAAATTGGGCACGGCAAACAGCAGTTGGCTCAATTCGTTTTGCAACACATCTAGCCTGATGGCAGAGGCGTCAAGCTCGTCTTTGAGTTGCCCCACCTCGGTCATGATGTCGTCAGCCGATTCGCCTTTGGCTTTACGTTGACCAATTTCTTTGGACAAGCTGTTGCGCTTGGCTTGCAGTGTCTCGGTGCGGGTTTGCAGGTCTTTGCGCTCGGCTTCTAAAGATTCAAAGCGAGCAACATCTAAAAAAGACTGGGGATTTTTGCGGGTTTGCAGGCGAGTGACAACTTGGGTCAAGTCTCTGCGGAGTAAAGCGATATCTAGCATGAAGAGATTGTAGAGAGCATCTTTGGTCAGTCGTTTCGCAAGCCCTTGGGCAAAGGAAACTTCACAGTTTCTTGCACGCCATCAAGCGTGCGTACCGAAGTTGCTCCCAACTCGCGCAAGCGGCTGATGACTTGCTGCACCAAGATGTCAGGGGCAGACGCGCCTGCGGTCAATCCAATACGCTGCTTGCCCTCAAGCCACTGAGCTTGCAACTCTCCGGCATGGTCGACCATGTAACTGGGTGTGCCGTATTTGGCGGACACGTCGCGCAAGCGGTTGCTGTTAGAACTGGTAGGGCTGCCCACCACAATCACCACATCTACCTGAGGGCTCAAGACCTTGATGGCGTCTTGGCGGTTTTGGGTGGCATAGCAAATATCTTGCTGCTTGGGTTCACGCACCTGCGGAAAGCGCTTTTTTACAGCGGCCATGATCTCGGCGGCGTCATCCACACTGAGGGTGGTTTGGGTGACCACCGCCAACAAGCTGGTTTGCGCTGGCGCTACCGTCCATACATCTCCAACCTCTTCAACCAAATGGATGCCGTTGGGCAGTTGGCCCATGGTGCCTTCCACCTCGGGGTGGCCCTTGTGACCGATCATGATGAATTCATAACCCTCTTTGTGCAGCTTGGCGACTTCCACATGCACCTTGGTAACCAGTGGACAGGTAGCGTCAAAAATGCGAAAGCCGCGGCGCACGGCTTCGTGCTCAACTTCTTTAGGCACACCATGGGCGCTGAAAACCAAAGTGGCGCCCTCGGGTACATCGTTCAAGTCTTCAATAAAGATGGCACCTCGCGAACGCAAATCTTCCACCACATGGGTGTTGTGCACGATCTCGTGCCGCACATAAATAGGTGAGCCAAATTTGCTTAAAGCGTGCTCAACAATGTCAATGGCACGGTCCACGCCTGCACAAAAGCCGCGTGGCTCGGCCAAAATAATTTCTTGCACATCTGCCATTTACAAAACCCCTATCACTTGAACTTCCAAACTGACGGACTGACCCGCCAACGGATGGTTGAAATCAAACAAAATTGCTTCAGCGCCGATTTGCACCACTGCACCGGCATACTTGCCTGCATTATTGGAAGCGGGAAACTCCACCACCTCGCCCAATAAATAAGCCGCATCCGCGTCGCCAAAGGTGGCCAGCAGTTGTTTGGGAACCCATTGCAGCATAGCGGGATTGCGCTCGCCAAAAGCTTCGCCAGCCGCCATTTGCAAAGTGACATGCTCGCCTTCTGCCAAACCCAGCATGCGCGCCTCAATGGCGGGCGCCAACTCGGCGTTACCCAGGGACAAGGTGGCAGGCGGTCCGCCAAAGGTGTTGATGATGTCGCCTTGCGGGCCGCTCAATCGGTAGTGCAGCGTCAAAAAAGAGTCGGCTTCAATCGTGGGTTTAGCTTGCATGGCTTTCTTTTGTAAACTGAATCTATTGTAGAAAGGCCATGGATCACATCGCCCAGCAGACTTGGCGCACTTGGCGCACGACTGCCCAGCCGCGATGATGACACTTGTTTGACCCCCATGCTTCTAGCCCTGTCCTTTCCCATGCAGCTTCAAGATTTGCCCAAAGCCATGCGCCCGCGAGAAAAGCTTCTGTCGCTGGGCAGCCAAGCGCTGACCGATGTGGAACTGCTGTCGGTGCTGCTGGGCAGCGGCTTGCCTGGGCAAAGCGTCTTGCAACTCGCCCAAAGTTTGCTCGACCGCTTTCAGGGTTTGGCTGGGTTGCTGCATGCCAGTCCCGAGCATTTGCGCTCCAGCAAGGGTTTGGGCGGCATGGCCAGGCGCTCACAGTTGCTGGCGGTGGTCGAGTTGTCGCGCCGGGCTTTGCTGCAAAAAATGCGGGTGCGCGACATCATGACTGACCCCGATAACGTTAAGCAGTTTTTGCAACTGCAGCTGGGGCAACAACCGCGTGAAATATTTGGCGTCTTATTTTTAGATGGCCAAAACCGCTTGTTGCGGTTTGAAGAAATGTTCAGCGGCACCTTGAACCAAACTTCGGTCTACCCGCGGGAGGTGGTCAAGTTGGCCCTGTTGCTGGGCGCTTGTGCGGTGATTTTTTCGCACAACCACCCCAGCGGTGAGGTGCGCCCCTCGCAAGCCGATGAAAAACTCACCCAAACCCTGCGAACCGCTTTGGCTTTGGTTGATATTCGGGTGCTAGACCATGTCATCGTTGGCCCGGGCCGCAGTTGGTCTATGGCGGAGCACAACCCATGGTGAAAGCACGCAGTTTGCAAGACTTGGCCGCTATCAAGGCCAAGCTCGCGGCCGATGCCGAAAAAGCGGCTGCGCTGCAAGCCGCCAAGCTGGAGGCTCAACGTCGTGCCAACGCGGAAAAAAATCTCTTTATCCGTGCGGTGGGCGCGGTCACCACCCTAGACCATGCGCCCAGAGTCGATTTGTCCCCCATGCCTGCGCCACCCTTGGCGCAACAACAAATTCGCGACGATATCAATGTGCTGCGGGAAAGCCTCAGCGATGATTTCGACGTCTCCACCTTGCTCGATACCGATGACGAACTCAGCTACCGCAGCCAGGGCATAGGCACGGACGTCACCCAAAAATTGCGCAAAGGGCATTGGAGTTTGCAAGGGCAAATCGATTTACACGGCTTGCGAAGCGACGAGGCTCGCGATGCTTTGGGTCAATTCATCCGCGACGCCAGCAAGCGCGGCTGGCGTTGTGTGCGCATCGTGCATGGCAAGGGCTTGGGTTCGCCTGGAAAAACACCGGTTCTTAAATCCAAGGTGCAACGCTGGTTGGTGCAAAAAACCGAAGTGCTGGCCTTCGTGCAAGCCAAAGGGTCTGAAGGCGGCGCCGGCGCTTTGGTCGTGCTACTTAAATAATTAATTCACTTGGCGCAAAGTCTGCACGACGGGGCGGCGCAACACCTCACGCAAGCCCCACCAGCCGGCGCCCCAAGCCAGCAAGGCGCCGCTGATCACGCCAAACAAGGGCACCCAAGGCGAAGCGTTCCAAGCGAACTCGAACACATAGCGGGCCAAGCCCCAGCCCATGGCAACCGCCACCAAGCCGGCCAAAGCGCCCGCCAGCGCACCCACGCCCAGCAGCTCGGCGGTTTGCACTTGGCCAAGCAAGCGGTTACCCGCGCCCAGCGCTCGCAACACCGCATATTCATGGGCGCGTTCTTCGCGTGTAGCGGTGACTGCCGCGAACAACACCACCAGTCCTGCGGCCAAAGTAAAGGCAAACAAAAACTCCACCGCACCAATTACCTGCCCCAGCACTTTTTGAATTTGGTTGATGGTCGCGCCCATATCCACATTGGTGATGTTGGGAAAACGGTTAACCAATGCATTGTCAAAACCTGACTTGCTGGGCGCTTTGTAAGCAGCGATATAGGTCATCGGCATGTCTGGCAAAGCAGACACCGGATAGATGGCAAAAAAATTGGCCCGCATCGACGTCCAGTCAACTCGCCTGATCGAGCTGATCCGTACGTCCATCACCACACCGGCCATGTCAAACCTCAACAGATCGCCGAGTTTGAGTTGCAAAGATTTGGCAATACCTTCTTCCATGCTGATGGCATTGGCTTCTTCGGGCATCCAACTGCCTTGCACGATCTGGTTGTGCGCAGGCGCCTCAGCACTGTGAGAAATATTGAATTCCCGCTCGATCAAACGCTGCGCACGTTCTTCGGTGTAGCGATCGGCGCGTACGTTTTCCCCGTTGATTTGAATCAATCGTCCACGAATCATGGGGTACCAATCCAGCTTGGCCACACCCTCGTCGCGCAAGGTTTGCAAAAACGCTTCAGACTGGGTGGGCTGAATGTTGATGACAAATCGGTTGGGCGCATCTGCTGGCGTGGCATTGCGCCAACTGTCCACCAAATCGGTGCGCAACAAGACCAACAACATCAGCGCCAACAAGCCTACCGACAAAGCGCTGACCTGCACCACGGTATAGCCGGGTCGTGCGCTGATCTGGCGGGTAGCCATGCGCAACCCAATCGGCATACCCTCAATGTCCATCAAGCGGCGCAAAGCCAACACCCCAAGCCATGCCATGCCTGCAAACACCAACACCGCGCCCGCAAAGCCGCCCACCACCGTCAACCCCAGCCACAAGTCTTGGCTGGCGCTGAGTAACAGGGCCGAAAACCCTAACAGCCCCAAACCCATGACACCCACAGAAGCTGCGCGCACCGGCCCCAAGTCGCGGCGTATCACCCGCAAAGCGGGCACTTGGGCCAATTGCAAAATCGGCGGCAAACCAAACGCGGCCAGCAAGGTCAAACCCGAGCCCAAACCTTGCCACAACGGCGTCATGCTGGGCGCGGGTAAATCAGTTTCAACCAAGCCTGCCAATAAAGAGATAAACACTTGATGCAAGCCAAACCCCAGCAACAAGCCCAGCAAACTGGCCAGCACGCCTACCGTGAAAAACTCAAGCACATAAACAGTCAATATATGGCGCTGGCTTTGCCCCAACACCCGCAGCATGGCGCAATCGTCCAAATGACGTGCGGCAAATCCCCGAGCGGCCAAGGCCACCGCCACCGCACTCAACAAGGCGGCCAGTAAAGCCACCAAATGCAAAAATTTCTCGGCGCGGTCTAAGGTTTGGCGCATTTCCGGCCGCCCCGCCTCCAAAGTCTCTACCCGCATGCCGCGCACCTCGGGCAGCTTGACATAGACCTCTGCCCAAGCAACAAACTCGCTTACTTTATTGGGCGGGCCAATCACCGCCAGTCGCCAGTTGAGTCGACTCGCCGGTTGAACCAACTGAGTGGCTGGTAAATCGGCCTGATTCATCATCACCCTGGGGGCAAAATTCATGAAACCGGCTCCGCGGTCGGGTTCACTGAGCAAGATTTCCGAAACACGAAGTCTGCGCTCACCTAGCAAAATATCATCGCCAATGCTGATTTCTAAGGCTTCCATCAAGGCCGGTTCCACCCAAACCTCGCTCGCAGCCGGCAAGCCGTCGGTCTGCGGCACGGGCCGATCAATCTGCAAACGCCCGCGCAGGGGATAACCATCAGCAACGGCTTTCAAGGCCACCAAACGGCTCGCCCCTTTGGCACTTCTGGCCATGGTGGGGAAGTTCACTGTGGCGGCTGAAGTCAAACCCATGGCTTTGACCTGAGCAAGCACTTCGGCAGGCAGTGCATGATCGCTGGCGACCACGGCGTCACCGCCCAATAACTGCCGTGCATCGCGCTGCAAGCCGCCTTGTATACGGTCGGCCAAAAAGCCCACCGAAGACAAGGCCGCTACGCCCAAGGCGACCGCCACCCACAGCAATCGCAACTCGCCCGAACGGGCGTCGCGCCACAAAGCACGCCAAGCCATGGCCAAGAGCTTAGTCAATGGATGCGCTCCAACGGTCATCCCAGCCATGCTGGGCCTGCTGCAAATCGCGCCTGTCGCGCTTGGTAGGCCGGCCATGTTCTATGGCCAGGGCGGGCTCTTTGGCAAACCGGCGTTGCTGCACATAAGCATCTTTGGCTTGCACACTTTCTGGGGTATCGGCATACAGGCCTTGGGCAATGGGCGCAGAAGCTCTGACATCACTCAAACTCACCACCGTCACAGTGCGGACCAAGCCCTCTCGGCGAATAGCCACGGTGTCGCCAGTTTTCACCTCACGTGAAGGTTTGGCGGTTTGTTGATTGACCTGAATACGGCCTTTGTTGATTTCATCCGTTGCCATGGAGCGGGTTTTGTAAAAGCGCGCAGCCCACAGCCATTTGTCTATGCGAATTTTGTCCATTGACTCCAATTGTGAACCATACAGGAGATGAGGTGATAAGTAGCACCGAAACAACAGTTTAGAAATCGGCAAATTTGACAGAAACGCAAAAAAAGCTAATATCCACATCCCCTTACGAAAATTTCTTCACTTGGTTTCTGCAAATCGCAGTCGCCCGTGGATGAGACACCTTCGTATTTTCTGGAGCTGATGATGGCATTCAAGATTTTGGTCACAAGTCAAAAAGGTGGTGTGGGTAAAAGCACGCTGTCAGCCAATTTGGTGGCTTTTTTGAGTCGAAGCATGAATTTGAGCGTGACCCTGATCGACTGGGACCCGCATGGATCATCTAGCACATGGCTGAACCAAGCCCCTGATGTAGGCGCTGTCATCAAACACATGGCTTTGCCTGTTGACCAAGGCGGCAACCGGCCCATTTTTGAAGCGCGTTTGCAAATGCGCCGCGCAGCAAGTGAATGCGATATTTTGGTTTGTGACTTAACCTGGTCGGACTCCTTGGCTGGCGAGTTGATGTTTGAGTTCGACATGGTGCTGGTTCCCACTTCAGTGTCTGAAATAGAACTGGCTGCGACTTCGGGCTTTTTAAACCGCAACCGTTGGGTGTTCGACTCTGCGTCCGAGCGCCGTCCCATGTTGGTGGTGTGTCCTACCCGCGTGCTCAATGAGCAACTCAATTCCGATGTATTCACCCGTCAACGCTTCCCTGTGAGCTTCATGCTGGCCCCACCTATTTTGGAATCGCAGTCTGCGCGTGATTTGTTCGAGCGCGGATACTTGATGGACGCGAAAGACATGGGTGGCGAATCCTTCCGTGAATTTGGCCAGGCGATTTGCGCCGCCCGTGAAATCCGCATGGCGCAGTTGAGTCAACCTCGAAAGCCCGCACCCGTGAAACTGACCGACCAAGACACTAGCCGTGCGCGTGTGCCCTTGGTGCCCACCAAGCCCAGTGTGTTGGAAACCATTCCCAATGCGTCGCAGTACTCGGTCTTAGGTCGCTACCGCCAACGCAAGGCGGCCGAGATTGACGAAGCCCTTGTCAACTCCCGTTCCTTGTCGCAAATTGGTATTCCTGAATTTCTAAAACGTTTGGCACGCGGCACCGCGGCCAAACTTTGAATCCAACCACCCAAGAGACCTGAACATGGCTGAAGAAAAATTTCTCGCTTTCAAAGGTCTGAAGCAGTACGACCCTGGCATGGGTTGGGCTCAGGTACACAAGTTTGACAATGCTTCCATTGAAAAGGAAGAAACACCAGCCATTCCCCAAGCGTCTAGCGAGGTGTTGCACGACCCATTGCTTGGCGAACTCTTTGAGCAACTCAACCGTCCCGCGCAAGACGATTTGGCGCAAAACTGGAAAGTGATTGCGGGCAGCGTGAGTTTGCTCAGCCAGCGCATGAACCAGCAACGCGAGTTGCGCAAGCGCTTGTCCACCATTGATGTGGAACTCGATGCTTTGCGCAATACGATTTTGAAAGACTTGCAAGAAATCCAACGCTCGGCAGACCAACAACTGTCAATGGCACGTCTTCGTGCTGAGGTATCCTCACTCGCCCAAGCAAGACTGGCTTCACGTTTGCGCAATTCGCCACCCTGAGGCTAAAAGCACGGGCGGCTCTCTAGGAGATATCCACCCATGCTCGATCTGTCTGCATTGCGCCAGCGCATTGAATCTTCTGGCCTGACCTACCCCGTACGCTACACCACATTTTTCATCAGCTTAGGTGGTTTTTGTCTTTACGCTTTGATCTTGCTGGTGAGCGGGCAAGCCAGTTGGTTGTTATTGCTGTTCGCGGTGCTCACCGCTATAGGTGTGCACGATTTGCTGCAATCCCACCATGCCATCTTGCGCAATTACCCTCTATTGGGTCATTTGCGTTTTTTGCTGGAATTCATTCGACCTGAGATTCGCCAATATTTCATCGAAAGCGAAAACGAGGCAGCACCTTTTTCACGCGCTCAACGTACCTTGGTGTATTCACGTGCCAAAGGCCAATCGGACAAGCGCCCCTTTGGTACGCAACTCAATGTGGGGGGCGAAGGCTATGAATGGCTGACCCACTCCATGGCACCCACGCACATCGCCAGTCGCGATTTTCGGGTGCGGGTTGGCGGCAAGGACTGCACCCAAGCCTATGACCTGAGTTTGTTCAATGTCTCGGCCATGAGCTTTGGTGCTTTGAGTGCCAATGCCATCATGGCCCTGAACCAAGGCGCACAGCTGGGCGGCTTCGCCCATGACACGGGCGAGGGTTCGATCTCGCGCTACCACCGCGTATACGGCGGTGACCTGATTTGGGAAATTGGTTCGGGTTACTTCGGTTGCCGCGACGAACAAGGCCGTTTTGACCCAGAGGGCTTTGCCCGCCAAGCCTGCGAGCCACAGGTCAAAATGATTGAAATCAAGCTCAGCCAAGGCGCCAAACCGGGCCATGGTGGCGTTCTGCCAGCGGCCAAAATGACACCTGAAATTGCCGAGGCACGCGGTGTGAGTGGCGACCAGGACTGCGTCTCACCCGCTTCGCACAGCGCTTTTTCTTCACCCACCGAGTTGCTGGCCTTTGTTCAGCAACTGCGCACTTTAAGCGGCGGCAAACCCACAGGTTTTAAGCTGTGTATCGGTCACCCATGGGAGTGGTTCGCCATTGTCAAAGCCATGCTCGAGACTGGCATCACCCCCGATTTCATTGTGGTCGATGGGGCCGAAGGTGGCACGGGAGCAGCACCCTTGGAGTTTTCTGACCACATGGGCATGCCCCTGTTGGAGGGCTTGCACTTGGTACACAACACTTTGCGCGGGGTGAAGCTGCGCTCTGATATCAGGCTGGGAGCCAGCGGGAAAATCATCAGCAGCTTTGACATGGTCAAGGTCTTGGCCTTGGGTGCCGACTGGTGCAACAGTGCCCGAGGTTTCATGTTCGCCTTGGGTTGCATACAAGCGCAAACTTGCCATACCGGCAACTGCCCCACGGGTGTCACTACGCAAGACCCGCAGCGGCAAATGGCCTTGGTGGTGCCAAGCAAAGCGCAGCGGGTGAAAAACTTTCACCACCAAACCTTGGAGGCATTGAGAGAACTGCTACAAGCCTGCGGTTTACAAACTCCCGATCAGCTGCAGGCCAGGCACATCATGCGCCGCGTAAGCGCACACCAAACCAGTTCGCTTGAAGATTTGTACCCCAGCTTGGCTACTGGGCATTTATTGCAAGAAGACACCAGCGATCTGCCACCCGTTTTTAAAGAGTTTTGGCCTTTGGCCAACGCCCAGCATTTCCAGCTTGGCGCGCCCTAGCGCAACGCAAAGCGCTTAGTTATCTGTATTGGCGCGGGGGAAGACAACGCGGTCTTCTTTAGGTTGCGCACGCGGGGGAATGGCGGGTGCTTGCGATGCAGCAGCTCTTTCCGCAGCCGCTTTGGCTTCGATAGCTTTGGCGCGGGCTTCGGCCGCTTTGGCGTCCGCCTTGGCTTTGGCTTCTGCCGCTTTGGCGTCTTCGGCAGCTTTGGCTTCAGCCGCCGCCTTGGCCTGCGCTTTGGCTTCTGCCGCTTTGGCTTCGGCCAATTTGGCTTGTGCCGCTTTTAACTCTGCGGCTTTGGTTTCGGCCGATTTACCCTCTGGGGCATTGGTCAAGCTCAAAGGGGGATTGCGTGCCGCCGCAATAGCTGCTTTTTCAGCCGCTTTTTCAGCCGCTTTTTCACGCTCGTAGGCAGCTTTGGTCGCGACTTGGTTGGCTGCCAAAGCAGTTTCCAAATCCTTTTTGAGCTTTTGAATTTCAGCAATCACCGCTTGATTGTTTTGCACCGGCGCGGGAGCAGGAGTTGCGGCTTTGGCGGACAAAGCCTGCATCTTGGCTTCCACCGCTTGAATGCTTTTTTGCAAATTCTGCAATTTGGCATCCAAACTCTTTTCGCTTTGACCATTCACCTGACCAGCAATTTGGTCCGGCATCTTGTTGAACATTTTGGTCAAGTCTTCCATCTTGGATTCAAACTTGCCATCGAGCTTGAGTTGCCGATCCTCCATGCTATCGAGCTTTTCGGTGGTGTCACCCAAGCCATGGGTGGCGTCGCCAAACGCTGCAATCGTGGCATCGAGTTCAACCACGCGTTTGCCCACAGCCAAAGACAGGGTGTCGAGTTGGCGGATATTTTGTTGCAAACGGGTAGAGATCGCGAAAAAAGTGCCCACAGCGATCATCAAGAAGCTGAGTAAGCCAATCAACATGACCCGCGAATGCAGCACATTACGCTTGCTCAAATCGTCGACTTTGAGCATCACGCTGCGCATTTCTTCGCTGATATTGGCAGCCACTTCGGCAGAACGGGTGGAAACCTCAGCCGAACTGAGCACCACGCCGGTGAGGTCTTCCAGTTGGCGCGAAACTTCGTTACCGTCCAAGGATTGAGATTGCAAATTCTCGATGCCCGAAGCCAGTCCATCTTCCGAAGCAGCAGATGGCTCGGCCAAAAACGCGGCTTCTTCGCCTGTTTTTGCGTTTTCCTGATCTTGCGCCATGGGTAGAGTCCTTCTTATCGGTATTTTCGGGTCGTCAAATGATCCAGCCGGCCATTGATTTCAAGGATTTGTCCTTGCAAATGCTCAATTCTTGGCTTGATCTGCTCATCCCATGTATCGGAATTAGTCAGCCCAACTTGAGCCAACTGGGCTAAATGGGGCTGCAAAACCTTGCCCAATGACATTTGCGAGGCAAGCAGATCGGGGCTGGGAACCAAGGCCAAACGCGCCTCTTGCGGTCCAGCGGGCAAACCCAAATTCGCTTGCGCGATGTCGTGGGCTGCTTGAACCGCCAAATCGGGGTCATGTAATTCACCCGTTCTGCCAGCGGCCAAACTGGCGGGGTCTGAAAGACCGTAGCTGCTTTGGGGCTCCACAAACTCTGCGTCCAGTGGCTGTGGCTCGGGCATGGGTTCTGTCTCGGGCTCGGGCTCATCAGGAAATTCGTCGGTGCTTGAGGCAGAAGGAATAACCGTGTCGGGCGAGGCGCTGCTGCGCTCGAACACATGGTCGACGCTGAAAGCTTTGGCCGCGTCTTTTGCACTCACCTCGGGCAAAGGCTTGTCGTCAAAATTATCTTCACTGCTCATACATCATTCTCCGCAGTAAAAGTCGACCGCAAAACGGACAACTTGAAAAGTCCTAACTGACATCAGTCCTGAAACTGGGCTTTCAAAGATTTCGAGGTACGCAGCCAGGCCTTGGCCATGGCTGGGTTTTGCCGCATTTGTGTCTCTGCCATGGCTTTGTCAGCATAGGGGCCAGTCAAGACAATGTAAAAAGATTTACCCCCTTTACGCTGACTAAACAAAACTTGTGCTGATTTAAACAAACTGGAGTTAGCTTGAAACGATTTGGCCTCGGCCAAGCTGTCAAAAGCACCATGCTGCAAGACCCAAGTATCGGCGTCTAACTTGGCGACCCAACTCGGATCGTCAGCAGAGACAGGTTTTTCTGCCGCTTTGTCTGCTGGTTTTTCTGCTGGTTTTTTTGCCGCCGGTGCCGGCGCAGGGGGCGAGAGAGGCGTGGGAGGCGAGGAAGGCGCAACAGGCGCCACCTCGACAGGGGCTGCGGGCGCAATAACCGCCGACGAGGCAGGACTGGACGTCGCGCTTGAAACCAGAACTTCTTCCTTCTCGCTCACCACAATGTCGGGTGACTTGGGTGGCGGGGTGTTGCTAGAGGACATGGAAACCGATGCCGCGGGTACCGAGGGGGAAGTTGGCTTGACCTGCGCTTGCGGTTTTTTGCCCGCCAAATAGTCTTGTAAGGAAGCGGCTTCTTCAACAATCATGTCTTGGTACAAAAAACCAAAGGTGGCCAAGCTGCCAAGAATTGCCACCAACAAAATAGCAGCAATTTTGGTACCACGCCGGGAAGATGCTGCGTTATCAGCCCATTCTTTGGCCAGCTCCTCCCCGCTGAGGGTGGTTCCCGTGGGAACTTCTTCGCCCATCACCGGCTCGATAGGGTCGCCAAACTCTGACAAAGGTTCGCCAGCGCTGGGTGTGACCGTGTCTTTCGCCGGCGAGGAGACTTTAGGGGGATCCAAGGGAGGCAAAGGCGCTGGAGGCAGCGAGAATGTGTTGTCTAGGCTTGACACGGGCGTGGCCTCACGCGCACTTGTTGCAGCAGCTTCATCGCGTGTTTCTATGCGTTGCAGCTTGGGAGGCGTGGGGTTTTCCGACTCCAACACCCATTGCAACAAGTTTTTACCAAAGGTCGCCAGCTTTTTCTCGTAGACCATTTGGTTGTTCACCAACAAAATCAAATTGATATTGCTGGCGGGAAAACCATTGACCAAACGCGCCAACAACTGCAGCTCAAACTCTTGAATGGCTTGGGTGTCAGGGAAAATCATGAAGCGCTTGGGGGCGGCCTTGTTGCCCTTGTCTACCGCTTGGTCGACAGTCAGTTCGGAGAGTATTTCGTTGAAGCGGTCTACCAGTTTTTCCGAGTCGGCCGATGTCCACAACTCCACATGCTGCTCACCTTGCTCTTTGAGATGCTGAAAGATGCGCCGACCGTAATAGGTGAGCGCCACCTCATCGTCGCCCAGAATGGCCAAATTCAGCCGCCCTTCTCTTAAAGACTTGAGCAAAATCTCAAAACGCAGTTTGTCTGCCGGACTTTGGTAAAAATCACTCATGGTCGATTTGTTTTCTGGGGCTCATCATTGAAATAGAAAACCATTTTCGTCATAACGCATATTGTCAGGGATACGCAAAGTGGGCTTGATGATGCCCTCACCTGGCGCATAGGACTGGTTGAGGCTGAACACATAGGCAATCACTTGGGCCACCGCATGGTAGAGCGCTTCATGAATGGGTTCATCCAACTTGGTGGTGAAGTACAAGGCTCTTGCCAATTCAGGGGCCTCGAAGATATACACCCCCTCCTCCTTAGCCAAGTCCCGAATGCGCTTGGCCAATTCATCCGTGCCCTTGGCGATCAATGTGGGCGCGCCATCGGAGTTGGGGTCATAACTTAAGGCAACCGCAAAATGTTGCGGGTTGGTGATGACCACATCGGCATCCTTGACCTTGGCCATCATGCGGTTGTTGGCCATTTCACGCTGACGCCGGCGAATGGTGGCTTTGACCTCGGGGCGACCCTCTGAGTTTTTCATCTCATCTTTGATCTCTTGGCGGGTCATCTTGAGTTTTTTGTTCACTTGGTATTGCTGCAAGGGAACAT
>Ga0209084_1002384_pt1:2500-14621 | contig 14621 bp, 10 predicted proteins | sample C_130820_MF_Meta_FD_187309 | JGI IMG/M metagenome (GOLD analysis project Ga0209084, IMG submission 187309) | Freshwater microbial communities from Lake Croche, Canada to study carbon cycling - C_130820_MF_MetaG (SPAdes) (version 2) | ecosystem: Environmental > Aquatic > Freshwater >... | reverse complement strand
CAGGATTAGAGTCGCTCATATCGTTAAAAGTTCCATAGGGAGAAAGTCTCACCCCAACTCTATCTTTGCCCCAAACACTAATAACACCATCTAATACTTGAAGTGGAAATTTAGCTCTGTTTTGTGCAGATCCGCCAAATTCATCTGTTCTTTTATTGCTTCCGTCTTGTAAAAACTCATCAAGCAAATATCCATTAGCCATGTGAACCTCAACACCATCAAAGCCAGCTTCTTTTGCATTCTTTGAAGCATTTACATAATCTTGGACAATTCCAGGAAGCTCAGACGCCTCTAATGCTCTTGGAGTTAAAATAGCAGTTGGTTTCCAATCAGCAGTATAAGTTCCAGAATCTTTTGCAGCGATTGCAGAAGGAGCTACAGGTAATTCATTATTAGTCTGATGTGACGAATGAGAAATTCTACCTACATGCCATAATTGTAAAAAAATATGTCCACCATTTTTATGAACAGCATCGGTAACTATTTTCCAACCTTGAATTTGTTCTTTACTATGAATGCCAGGCGTTGCTGGATAACCTTGACCTTGTTGAGAAACTTGAGTTGCTTCACTGATAATAAATCCGGCTGATGCACGTTGTGCATAATAAGTTGCATTAAGTTCCCAAGGAATATTACCTGGTTGTTTGCTACGCATTCGAGTTAGCGGAGCCATAATAATTCTATTTGGAAGTGTTAAATTACCTAAATTTAGATTGTCAAAGATTGTTGGCATATGTTTCTGTTAGATTGAGATGTTATATAGGTATCATAGAAACGATTGTCAATTTTGTTTATATTAAATATTTATTAAATTTTTTTATGAAAATAACCTACGTTTCATCATGCTTACTTAAAAAAGCTAATAAGATTTTAATTACTAGTAGGCCAGAGGGAAAATTTTTAAGTGGATTTTGGGAGATACCAGGCGGAAAGGTTTTTAATAATGAATCTTTCGAAGATTGTGCTGTTCGAGAGTTATATGAGGAAATAGGAGTTACTATAAATAAAGAGAATTTGAATAATATAGATCTAATTACGCATCGATATAAAAATAATATAATTATTATGATGATTTATCTGGTAGAATATTGGTCTGGAAATATTAAGCTTAAAGAAAAACAACAATTGAGCTGGATAACTAATAAACAAATTAAACAGTTTAATTTTTTACCAGGTAGCCAGACTGTTTTTGATAGAATTTATGGGAACTATTACAAATTTTTTAAATAAAAAGTTGAGAATATTATTTATATTTTTTATTTTTTTTAGTGTAACACAGTGTTCAACTATGAAATTAGAACAGTTTCAAAATAATAAACCTGAATTTAAATTAGAAGAGTATTTTAAAGGCAAAACAGTTGCACGTGGAGTATTCGAAGATCGTTTTGGTAATATTAAGAAAAGTTTCAAAGTTGATATCGATGGAACTTGGGACGGAAAATATTTAATCATGAAGGAGAATTTTATTTATGATGATGGGACTAAAGAGTACAGAGAATGGAAACTCGAAAAAATTGGCTCTAATCAATACCAAGGTTATGCAAATGGAGTTATAGGTCTTGCCTCAGGTTCAACTTCTGGAAATGCATTTAATTGGAAATATGATTTTGATCTTCCGATTGGCTCTAGCAAATACAAGGTAAGCTTTGATGATTGGATGTTTTTGCAGGATAATAACTATTTAGTGAACATTGCAACCATGTCAAAATTTGGAATAACCCTTGGAAAAGTTATTCTATTCTTTAATAAAAACTAACGTATTGAAATTAAAACAAACGTTATCATATTAAGCATATGATTAAATATAATCTTGAATGTTCCTGCGGCGAAACTTTTGAAAGTTGGTTTCAAAATTCCAATGAGTATGAAAAGTTATTAAAAAAGAATTTAATTAATTGCTATGTTTGCGGCAGGTCAAAGACTGTTAAAAAAAGCTTAATGGCACCAAGTGTTGCTACATCTAAAACTTCATCTGTCGAGAAAGATGTTGAGAAGAAAACAGAATTTTTAAAAAATGTAAAAAGTAAAATCAGAGAGCTTAATGATTATGTTGCCAAAAATGCTGAATATGTAGGTGACAAGTTTGTCTCTGAAGTGAGATCTATTCATTACGATAAAAAGCAAAAAAGAAATATTTACGGTAATGCAACTTTAGAAGAGACTAAAGAGTTACAAGAAGAAGGGATTGACGTTGCAACTATTCCTTGGGCGCCAAAAGAAGATGCTTAATTTTTTTTAAAACTCACTGCGTAATTAACGTCAGTATCTTTACTTTTTTGCCAATCTCTTAAAAGAATATTAAATTTAAAGCCCACTGTTTCATAAGGATCTAATTTATATTTTAATGCATTTGATATAATTTCATCTGGTTTTAAAAACTTATTCCAGTCATGCGTTCCTTTTGGAAGCCAATTTAGAATGTATTCCGCACCTACAATGGCAAATAAAAATGATTTTGCAGTTCGGTTAAGTGTTGCAAAAAATATAATGCCATTTTTTTTTAATAATTTGGCACAAGTTTTTATAAAGAAATCAACGTCTGCTACATGCTCAATAATCTCAAGACATAAAATAACATCAAACTTTTGATTTAGCTTTTCAGGAGTTGAGCAAATATAATTAATCTTTAAATTCATCTGCTCAGCATGAAATTTTGCAACATTGATATTTTTTTCAGAGGCATCAATGCCTGTTACTTTTGCGCCAAGGCGCGTCATCGGTTCAGCAACTAAGCCACCACCACAGCCTACATCAAGCAAAGTTAATCTTTTAAATGGATTGGATCCTTTGGAAAATATCGAGAAGTGATTTTTAATTTGGTTTACTAAATACTCTTGTCTTATTGGATTAAATTTATGTAATGGCGCAAATTTTCCATTTGGGTCCCACCATTCAGAAGCCATTTCTGAGAATTTATTTATTTCTCGCTGATCGTCTGTTTGATTTTTTTTATTATTTATCTTCATTTTCTTGCGAATTATTTAACATAGGAGTAATTATAAATCTAAATTTTTAAGATATTAATTAAGATCCATGAGTAAAATCATAGTTAAGTTTGGCGGAACCTCTGTTGCTAACACAGAAAAAATTTTAAACGCTGCAAAGCTTATAAAAAGTAAAGCTGACGAAGGGCATAAAGTCGTCGTTGTTGTATCTGCAATGGCTGGAGTTACAAACGATTTAATAAAAAAATCAAAAGAAATAGATCAAGATTTCGATTTAGAGGAATATGATGCGTTATTGTCAACTGGTGAACAAGTTACCTCAACATTATTTGCTGCAGCTTTAAAAAAGCTTGGTCTTAAATCAAGATCATGGTTGAGTTGGCAGATCCCAATAGTAACCGAAGGTTTTCATTCTAACTCTAGAATTGTTTCAATCGAAATTACTAAATTAAATAAAGCATTAGACCAAGGACAGATACCGGTTGTTCCTGGCTTTCAAGGAGTATCAAAGGATTTTAGACTTTCAACATTAGGTAGAGGTGGATCAGACGCCTCAGCTGTCGCACTTGCCAAATGTTTAGGAGCAGATTACTGCGAAATTTATACGGATGTGGATGGAGTTTACACAACAAATCCAGCAATTAATCCTAAAGCAAAAAAAATTGACAAAATTTCTTATGAAGAAATGTTAGAGATGGCATCTCTTGGTGCAAAAGTTATGCAAAGTAATTCTGTACAGCAAGGCATGATGAATGATGTCGAAATTCACGTGCGTTCAACGTTTACAAATAAAGAGGGCACCAGCATTACAAGTGATGATAAAATTTCTTATGACAAAGTCATTACAGGCGTTGCTTATTCTAAGGATGATGCAAAAATAACTTTAATAGGTGTTGAGGATAAACCTGGAATTGCAGCTAGCATTTTTAAACCTTTATATGAAAATAATATTAGCGTTGATATGATAGTACAAAACGTATCGGCAGATAACAAAAGAACCGATGTTACGTTTACTATTAAAAGAGATGATCTGGAAAAATCAGTTACTCTTATAAAAAGTAATACAGATCTTAAATTTGAGAAAATTACATTTGATGACAAAGTTGCAAAAGTTTCAATCGTCGGCGCTGGTATGATTACGCACCCGGGTGTTGCCTTTAAAATGTTTAAAGCTTTGTCTAATCAAAATATAAATATTTTAGTAATCTCAACATCAGAAATTAAAATCTCTGTTTTAATAGAAGAGGATCAGACACAAAAAGCAGTAGTTGCAATTCATACTGCATTCGATTTAGATTAATTTTTATGAGCAGCATTAGACCGTTTAGGGAAATCTTAAGGAGAAAGACTAGAAAAATTAAAGTAGGAAATGTCTATGTCGGGGGTGATGCTCCAATATCAGTACAGTCCATGACTAATACTTTAACAACTGACGCTAAAGCAACAATACAACAAATTAATCAAATAGCAGAAGCAGGCGCTGATATTGTAAGAGTTTCTTGTCCAGATGAAGAATCTACTCACGCTTTAAAAGAGATTATCAAACATGCAAATGTTCCAATCGTTGCCGATATTCATTTTCATTATAAAAGAGCAATTGAGGCAGCAGAGGCCGGAGCAAGTTGTCTTAGAATAAATCCAGGAAATATTGGCTCTAAAGATAGAGTTAAAGAAGTTGTAAAAGCTGCAAAAGATTTTGGTTGTTCAATTCGAATTGGAGTTAATGGCGGATCTATCGAACAAGATTTATTAGAGAAATACAAAGAGCCTTGCCCAGAAGCACTAGTTGAAAGTGCTAACAGAAATATAAAGATTTTAGAAGATTTGGATTTCTTTAATTTTAAAATAAGCGTTAAGGCATCAGATATTTTTTTGGCGGTAAATGCTTACAGACAACTTTCTAAAAAATGCAATTATCCACTTCATCTTGGAATAACAGAGGCTGGAAGTTATTATGCAGGAACTATTAAATCTTCAATTGGAATTGGAATGTTATTAAGCGAAGGCATTGGAGACACTATAAGAATTTCTCTTTCTTCAGATCCAGTTAATGAGGTTAAAGCAGGACTTGAAATATTAAAAAGTTTAAATTTAAAAAATCGAGGTGTTAAAATAATTTCTTGTCCATCCTGCGCAAGACAGGCTTTTGAAGTAATTAAAACTGTTGAAGTTCTAGAACAGAGATTGTCACACATTAAAGAACCTTTAACCCTTTCTATTATTGGCTGCGTTGTGAACGGACCAGGTGAGGCTTCACAAACTGATATTGGTCTTACCGGAGGTGGCAAGGGGAATAATATGATTTACTTATCAGGTCTTGCAGATCATAAAGTGCCTAGTGAAAAAATTATTGATCATATTGTAAGTCTCGTTGAGAAAAAAGCTGAGCAAATTAGAAATCAAGCACTTTAAATTTAAATGATACCCAGAGATAAAGTCGAGAACATCGTTAATAGATTCAATGAGCTTGAGCTTATTTTAGCAAAACCAGATCTTAAAAAAGAAGAATTCGTTAGCAATTCAAAAGAATACTCAAATCTTAATGACATAATAACTTTTGCAAGAAGTTATTTAAAAGTTTTAGATGATCTCAAAAATACTAAAAATATTTTAGAAGATAAGGCCACAGATAAAGAATTTTATGAAATGGCTGAGATTGAATTTAAAGAATTAAAAAAAGAAGAGGAGGAATGTGTAAAAAGATTAAAAGTTTTCTTACTTCCTAAAGATGAAGCGGATGAGAAAAACGCTATTATCGAAATAAGAGCTGGTACTGGCGGTCAAGAAGCCGCTCTATTTGCTGCAGACTTATTTAATATGTATCAAAAGGTTGCAGTTTTAAATGGTTGGAAAGTTGAAATTATAAATTTATCAAATAGCGAAGGTGGAGGTTACAAAGAAATTATTGCATCCATAGTAGGAAGGAATGTTTTCTCTAAATTAAAATTTGAATCAGGCGTTCACAGAGTTCAGCGTGTACCTGATACAGAAACTCAAGGAAGGATTCATACATCAGCTGCAACCGTTGCAGTTTTGCCTGAGGCTGAGGAAGTGGATGTAAAAATTAATGATGCAGATTTAAGAATTGATGTTTTTAGATCTAGCGGTCCGGGTGGACAATCAGTTAATACGACAGACAGCGCCGTTCGAGTAACACACATTCCATCTGGCATTGTGGTTTCTCAGCAAGATGAAAAATCACAACATAAAAATAAAGCTAAAGCTTTAAAAATTTTAAGATCTAAACTTTACGATTTACAAAGATCTCAGCAAGAAAGCGAAAGAGCAAAAGCTAGAAAGAGTCAGATCGGAACTGGAGATAGATCTGAAAGAATTAGAACTTATAATTTTCCCCAAGGCAGAGTGACTGATCATAGAATTAATATGACACTTTACAAATTAACAGATTTTTTAGCAGGAGATGCGTTTAAAGAATTATCCGATGCAATACAAATCCAGTTCCAAGAAGAGCAATTAGAAAACTTGAAGATTTAAATATATGTTAGTTAATGAAGCGATAAATTTCGCTGAACAAGAGTTAAAGAAGACTAATAATTTAAATTCAAGATTGGATTCTGAAATTTTAGTTTCTTATTTAATAAATATTCCAAGAGAAAATATATATTCTAAATTAAAAGAAGATCTTCAACTTGATAAGGTTGAAAAATTAAAACAATTAGTAAATAGGAGAGCAAAGAAAGAACCTATTGCTTATATCTTAAATAATAAAGAATTTTGGAGCAGTAATTTTTATGTGGATCGTTCAGTATTGATCCCAAGACCTGAAACTGAAGTGTTAATTGATTTACTATTATCCAGAATTACTAATAAGAATAAATATTTAGATGTTTTAGATATAGGAACAGGCTCTGGTTGCATTTTAATTTCATTATTAAAAGAGCTAACGAAGGCTAGGGGAGTTGGCGTAGATAAATCATCAAAAGCAATTGCTATTGCTAAAAAGAATTCTTCTTTAAATAAAATTCATAACAGAATATGTTTTAAAAATATTAGTTTAGAGCAGATAAATTTTGATAAAAAATTTGATATCATTGTCTCTAACCCTCCTTATTTATCTAATGTTTCATTAAAAAATTTAGACTTTGATATTAGACTTTATGAGCCGAAAGTCGCACTACAAGGAGGTGTTCAAGGAGTTGATTTATTGAATAAGATTATATATTTAGCCTCGAAGATTTTAAAAATAAATGGTTTGCTAGCTTTGGAAATTGGTGATAATCAGTTCCACATATTAGCGAAATATTTAAAAGAAAATCGCTTTAAAATTTTAAAGAAATATACTTTAATTAACAAACAAGTTCGTTGTTTATTAGCAACTAAACTTTAAAAAAAAATAAGATAACTAATAATTTGACATTAAATGTGATCTATGGAAGTTTAGAGACTTCCCTGAAATTAAAATAAAAAAATCAAACAACTTTAGAATAATTTAATTTAAATAATTGATGAATAGTTTTGTAAGAAGACCACCTAGAAGACGTCCTGAACAAAGAAGTGGCGGCATGAGAAGACCTGGTGGTAGTAATGGTTTTAGAAGTAACCGACCTCAAAATATTGAACATTCTTTTAATAACAACGGTAACGGTGGTTATAGAAATAGTGGTTCAGCACATGGAGCTCATAAGCTGGTTGAAAAATATAACAATTTAGCAAGAGAGGCTCTTGCAAGTGGAGATATAATATTAGCTGAAAATTATTATCAGCATGCCGACCATTACATAAGAATGTCACCTACCCAAATTAGACCTGATAGAAATAATAGCGAAACAGTAGAGACGGTAGAGCCAGTAGAGATTATTAATAAAATTCCTGGCGTTCATTTAGATGAACCAGCAGCAACAGTTGCTACTAATAATTCAGATTCAGTAGACGGAAATTCTTAAGTTTAAAACCCTATTTCTTTTTAACCGCTTCAGCAATTAAACTCTCAATATTTCGTTTTTGTATTTCAAAGAAATTTTTATTATTTCCTTCTAATGGAGCTGCTGAGGGAAGTTTAAGTGTTTGAGAGTTTTGTTTTTTTCCACCTACAACAACTTCATAATGCAAGTGAGGACCGGTTGAACTTCCTGTGCTTCCTAAATATCCAATCACTTGTCCTTGTTGAACTCTAGCTCCTCTTCTTATTCCTTTAGCATAATCAGAAAGATGGGCGTAATTAGTTTGGTAAGTAGAACTGTGTCTGATGGTTACAAATTTTCCATAACCGCCTTTCCAACCAGCGTACTCAACTACGCCAGCTCCTGATGCCATCACCGGTGTACCAACAGCCGCTGCAAAATCTGTTCCTTGATGCATTAAGTTATATCCAAGAATGGGATGAATTCTAAATCCGTAACGAGAAGATAATTTTGCCCCGTTAATTGGAGTTCTCATTAAAGTTCTTTCGATACTTTTTCCTTCAGGAGTAAAATAACCAACAGCGCCGTTTGGATATTCATATCGATACAAAATAATGTTTTTGTCGGAATTTTTTATTTCACTATAGATAATGTTGCCCGTGCGTTGGGCAACTCCATCATCATCTAAAAATCTTTCATAGAAGACTTTTATTTTATCATTATTTCTAAGATCACGCTGGAAATCGATTTCAAAACCATAAAGCCTTGCAAACTGAGCAACAATAGAATTTTCAATGCCAGACTGTTTTGCCGTACTGTAGATTCCTCGATCTATTGTTGTTTCAACAAAATGATTTTTTTTTGTTAAAATTTTTGTAATTCTTTTTGTTTCGTAAACGTTATCTTTATTTAAGAACACGTGAATTGAAGTGATGCCATCTATATTAACAGTTAGTCTTGAAAGAGAATTTCCGTTTTTGTCTTTTTTTATAACTAAATAAACTTTTTGTTCATTTCTTAAAGTGCTTGCATTGTATTCTCTTCTTAAAGCATTCATGACGTTGTTAACTTCATTAGATGGAATTCTTTGTTCATAAAGAATTCTTTGAATAGAGTCGCCGTTTCTTGCTTTGTATTCAATTTTTGCAGCGCCAGAATTAAATTGATTAAATAAAAAATCTTTAGCAGTTGAAAGATTATCTTCTAATTCTTGATTTTTACTAAAACCTTCAGCACCGTGCTGCTCAAAAGATTTTGCTAAAAAAATAAAAATTAATAGTATGGGAACAATCAAAAAAACTAAGCTCGGCTTGTAGTTAGGTCTGTAACTTAGTATCTTTCTATACATCTTGAGTTAAATATCTTATTAACTCTTTTGAGTCATTTCAAAGATCAATTTGAAGTTGTTTAGTCCTATGATTTTGTTTAAAAAACCCTTTATTTCCATTGATTTAAATAGCTAATAGCTGTGTTGACTTAGCAACATTTTAGACGTACATACAACGTCCCTTGCCCTGAATAATTAATTATTTAGGGGCAAATTAATAAAAATTTAAATAAGACAAAAAGAAATCCTAACAGATTTCTTGTTGTCTTGTTGAGCTCTTTAAAAACGTAAATTAGGAAGAGAAGCGTGGACGGCTATATTTGTAAAAAATTTGGCTGTACACACTTCTATAAAAATACAAAAGTAATTTTGTACAAGCTGTTTTTAATTAAACAGATAGTAAAAGCTTGTGTACGCCGTTATTAAACTTGAGAGTTTGATCATGGCTCAGAACGTACGCTGGCGGCACGCCTAACACATGCAAGTCGAACGCAGTAGCAATACTGAGTGGCAGACGGGTGAGTAACATGTGGGAATCTGCCTTGTGGTTCAGGACAACATTGGGAAACCGATGCTAATACTGGATAAGCCCTTACGGGGAAAGTTTTAATGCCATAAGATGAGCCCGCATTTGATTAGTTAGTTGGTGAGGTAATGGCTCACCAAGACAATGATCAATAGCTGATCTGAGAGGATGATCAGCCACACTGGGACTGAGACACGGCCCAGACTCCTACGGGAGGCAGCAGTGGGGAATCTTGCACAATGGAGGAAACTCTGATGCAGCGATGCCGCGTGAGTGAAGAAGGCCTTTGGGTTGTAAAGCTCTTTTGTAGGGGAAGATAATGACTGTACCCTAAGAATAAGGTCCGGCTAACTTCGTGCCAGCAGCCGCGGTAATACGAAGGGACCTAGCGTAGTTCGGAATTACTGGGCGTAAAGCGCGCGTAGGCCGTTGAGTTAGTTAATTGTGAAATCCCAAAGCTTAACTTTGGAACTGCAATTAAAACTGCTCGACTAGAGTTTGATAGAGGAAAGCGGAATACATAGTGTAGAGGTGAAATTCGTAGATATTATGTAGAACACCAGTTGCGAAGGCGGCTTTCTGGATCAACACTGACGCTGAGGCGCGAAAGTATGGGTAGCAAAGAGGATTAGATACCCTCGTAGTCCATACCATAAACGATGATTGCTAGATGTTGGAAATTTATTTTCAGTATCGCAGCTAACGCATTAAGCAATCCGCCTGGGGAGTACGACCGCAAGGTTAAAACTCAAATGAATTGACGGGGACCCGCACAAGCGGTGGAGCATGTGGTTTAATTCGAAGATACGCGCAGAACCTTACCAACCCTTGACATGTCTGTCGCGAGTTTAGGAAACTAGACTTTTCGGTTCGGCCGGACAGAACACAGGTGCTGCATGGCTGTCGTCAGCTCGTGTCGTGAGATGTTGGGTTAAGTCCCGCAACGAGCGCAACCCCTACTTTTAGTTGCCATCAGGTCATGCTGGGCACTCTGAAAGAACTGCCAGTGATAAGCTGGAGGAAGGTGGGGATGACGTCAAGTCCTCATGGCCCTTACGGGTTGGGCTACACACGTGCTACAATGGTAGTGACAATGAGATGCAAAGTGGCGACGCTAAGCTAAACTCAAAAATCTATCTCAGTTCGGATTGCACTCTGCAACTCGAGTGCATGAAGCTGGAATCGCTAGTAATCGTAGATCAGCGTGCTACGGTGAATACGTTCCCGGGTCTTGTACACACCGCCCGTCACACCATGGAAGTTGGTTCTACCTTAAAGCAGATTGCTAACCGCAAGGAGGCGTTTGACCAAGGTATAGTCAGCGACTGGGGTGAAGTCGTAACAAGGTAGCCGTAGGGGAACCTGCGGCTGGATTACCTCCTTTCTAAGGACAGTTCAAAAGTTTACTTTTGAACTATCACTTAACATTGTACATTGTAGCCGTCCTCGTTTCTCTTCCTTATCTCTAATGTTTGTAAAAGAGTTCATTCAACAAAAGGGCCGGTAGCTCAGTTGGTTAGAGCACACCCTTGATAAGGGTGGGGTCGAAAGTTCGAGTCTTTCTCGGCCCACCATTTTTATTAGGGGGATTAGCTCAGCTGGTAGAGCGCCTGATTTGCATTCAGGAGGTCAGCGGTTCGATCCCGCTATCCTCCACCAAATTTTAGAGAAATTCTTTAACATTGTTAATTTGTATCAATATTTTTATATCCTTGTGAAAAATTTATTTTTCACAAATTTTAAAAATTCAATTTACACAGAAAAATTTTTTCTGTGCATAAATCAAGCGTTTAAGGGCGTCTGGTGAATGCCTTGGCACTGAAAGTCGATGAAGGACGTGATATACTGCGATAAGTTTCGGGGAGCTGTATGTAAGCTTTGATCCGGAAATTTCCGAATGGGAAAACCCAACTCTTTAAGAGTTATTTCAAACTGAATACATAGGTTTGAAAAGGCAACCTAGGGAACTGAAACATCTAAGTACCTAGAGGAAAAGAAATCAATTGAGATTCCGTCAGTAGTGGCGAGCGAACGCGGAACAGGCCTGTAGTTTTATTTGTACAACTAGAAAAACCTGGAAAGGTTTGCCATAGAGGGTGATAGCCCCGTAAAGGTAAAAGCAAATAAGATTCTCGAGTAAAGCGGGACACGTGAAATCCTGCTTGAAGATAGGGGGACCACCCTCTAAGCCTAAATACTCTTCAGTGACCGATAGTGAACTAGTACCGTGAGGGAAAGGTGAAAAGAACCCCTATTAGGGGAGTGAAATAGAACCTGAAACCGGATGCCTACAATCAGTCGGAGCTCTATATGAGTGACGACGTACCTTTTGTATAATGGGTCAGTGACTTTATCTGTGCAGCAAGCTTAAGCCGAAAAGGTGTAGGCGTAGCGAAAGCGAGTCTGAATAGGGCGATGAGTTGTACGGATAAGAACCCGAAACCTAGTGATCTAGTTATGA
>Ga0209084_1002378_pt1 | contig 14653 bp, 9 predicted proteins | sample C_130820_MF_Meta_FD_187309 | JGI IMG/M metagenome (GOLD analysis project Ga0209084, IMG submission 187309) | Freshwater microbial communities from Lake Croche, Canada to study carbon cycling - C_130820_MF_MetaG (SPAdes) (version 2) | ecosystem: Environmental > Aquatic > Freshwater > Lake | place... | reverse complement strand
CCAAGGTAATCGTTAAGATTTTTCTCATCGATTTTAATTGTATCTTTAGTTTTGGTAACAATGTCTTTTACACCTTTTCTTGCAAGTTTTGAAATTTCTCTTTCTAGACTTCTAACTCCTGACTCTCTTGTGTAGTATCTGATAATATCTTTTAAAGCTTCATCAGAAACTGTCCATTCACCTGCTTTCAATCCATTTTCTTTTACTTGTTTTGGTAAAAGATATTTTTTAGCTATCTCCATTTTTTCATCTTCTGTGTAGCCAGAAATTCTAATCACTTCCATTCTGTCTAATAATGGACCAGGAATATTTAATGTATTAGCAGTGGTAACAAACATTACGTTAGATAAGTCATAATCTACTTCAAGATAGTGATCATTAAACGTTGTGTTCTGTTCTGGATCCAAAGCCTCTAACAACGCTGAAGAAGGGTCACCTCTATAATCATTTCCAATTTTATCAATCTCGTCTAATAAAATTAAAGGATTATTTTTTCCAGATTTTTTCATCATTTGAATTATTTTTCCAGGTAATGATCCTATATAAGTTCTTCTGTGTCCTCTAATTTCAGCTTCATCCCTAATTCCACCCAAAGACATTCTTACAAATTCTCTTCCTGTAGCTTTGGCAATAGATTTACCTAAAGAAGTTTTTCCAACTCCAGGCGCTCCTACTAAGCAAAGAATAGGACCTTTAATTTTATTAATTCTGCTTTGAACAGCTAAAAATTCTAGTATTCTATCTTTTACTTTTTCTAATCCGTAATGATCTTCATCTAAAATCTTTTTCGCATTATTAATATCTGTATTTACTTTAGAGGTTTTTCCCCAAGGCAATGATACCATCCAGTCTAAATAGTTTCTAACTACTGTAGACTCCGCTGACATCGGACTCATTGACTTTAATTTTTTTAATTCAGCAAGAGATTTTTCCTCTGCTTCTTTTGTCATTTTAGCTTTTTTAATAGCATCTTCTAAATTTTGAATTTCGTCTTTTCCGTCTTCTGTTTCACCTAATTCTTTCTGTATGGCTTTTAATTGTTCATTTAAATAATATTCTCTTTGAGTTTTTTCCATTTGATTTTTAACTCTGCCTCTAATTTTTTTTTCAACAGACAAAACTTCAATTTCACTTTCGATAAAGGTTAAAAGAGATTCTAATCTGTTTTGAACAGACAAGTTTTCTAATAATTTTTGCTTCTCGACTAAACTTATTTGAATTTGATTGGCTACTGCATCAGCAACTTTTGAAGGTTCTTTTGTATCTTTAATTGCCTCAAGTCCTTCTTCCGAAACTTTTTTTGAAACTTTAATTAATTTATCAAATTTATTTATAACCGCTTTCGATAATAACGATAAATCTTCTTTACCATGATCATCGGATAACGCTGAGCAAGAAGCTAATAAAAAATTCTTTTCTTCATTATGATATTGATTAATTTTAACCCTTTCTTTTCCTTCAACTAAAATTTTAACTGTTCCGTCTGGCAGTTTTAATAATTGTAATATTTCACCTAGACACCCAACTCCATAAATTTCATTATCTTTTGGGTCATCAACGTCATGACTTTTTTGAGCTGCAAGAATAATTTTCTTATATTTATCCATAACGCTGTTTAGGGCGTTGATAGACTTCTCCCTTCCTACAAAAAGAGGAACTACCATTCCTGGAAAAACAACGATATCTCTTAAAGGCAATACTGGGTATTGGCTCTGATTAGCGTTTTTTAGGTCTTTAGTGTCCATAAATTATGAATAACAATAGTTAAGTTTATAACAAGATTTAGTTTATATGGGGACGTTTAAAGTTATTTCAACTGTGAATAACTAGCCTATTTTACTCTCTTTATTGTTATGAATGCTTGAGGTTGTGGCTTGATTGTTTTTCTTTGAGTAAGTAAGCAATGGTTTTATCTTTCCATCAACAACATCTTTATTAATTACAACTTCGCTAATATTAGATTGTGAAGGAAGTTCAAACATTGTCTCGAGTAAAATATCCTCTAAAATCGATCTAAGACCTCGAGCGCCTGTTTTTCTAATCAAGGCTTTTTTAGCAATAGCTGACAGAGAGTCTCTCGTAAAGGTAAGTTTAGCTCCTTCAATTTCAAAAAGCTTAGCATACTGTTTAAGTAGAGCGTTCTTTGGTTCTTGTAGTATTTTAATTAAAGCATCTTCATTTAGATCTTCTAAAGTTGCTACAATTGGAAGTCTTCCTATAAACTCTGGAATTAACCCAAACTTTAATAAATCTTCTGGTTCTAAGTCTTTTAATATTTGACCAGTACTTTTGTTGTCGTGCTCTCTAATTGTCGCTCCAAATCCCATTGCAGTGCCTTTGCTTCTTACTGATACAATCTTCTCAAGCCCACCAAAAGCTCCACCGCAGATAAATAAGATATTAGTAGTGTTAACTTGTAAAAATTCTTGTTGTGGATGTTTTCTTCCACCTTGTGGAGGGACGCTAGCAACTGTTCCTTCCATAATTTTTAAAAGGGCTTGCTGAACACCTTCGCCAGAAACATCTCTTGTAATAGAGGGATTTTCAGTTTTTCTGCTAATTTTATCAACCTCATCTATATAAACAATTCCTCTTTGAGCTTTTTCAACGTTATAATCTGCAGCTTGCAATAATTTCAAAATAATATTTTCCACATCTTCTCCAACATAACCGGCCTCTGTTAAAGTAGTGGCATCGGCCATAGTAAATGGAACATCTAGAATTTTTGCAAGCGTTTGAGCTAATAATGTTTTTCCGCAACCAGTCGGGCCGATAAGCAGTACGTTAGATTTTGAAATCTCAACATCTTTACTACTCTTAGAATCTTGGTTTAACCTTTTGTAATGATTGTGCACAGCAACTGATAAAACTTTTTTTGCTTTATCTTGACCAATAACGTACTCGTCTAAAACTTTACAAATTTCTTTAGGAGTTGGAACTCCGGCATCATCCTTAACAAAATTGCTTTTGTTTTCTTCTTTGATGATGTCCATACAAAGCTCAACGCACTCATCACATATAAAAACTGTTGGACCGGCTATAAGCTTTCTAACTTCATGCTGACTTTTTCCGCAGAAGGAACAATAAAGTGTGTTTTTATTATCTTTAGCCATGTTTAAAATGATCGAATCAGTTAGATTTTATAAAACAATGACTTGGTTCTAAAAGCAAGTCTAAGTTGAATCTAAACTATATATTACTTGTAAATTGTGGATATATTTTAATTAATCTACTTTTTTTTCTACCACTTTATCAATTATTCCAAAATCTTTAGCTTCCTCAGGGCTCATAAACTTGTCTCTCTCTAAAGCTTCTTGAATGGCTTTTAAGTCTTTGCCTGTGTGTTTAGAATAAATTTCATTAAGACGTTTTTTTACGTAAGAAATTTCATTTGCATGAATTTGAATATCGGTAGCCTGTCCTTGAAATCCTGCGGACGGTTGATGAACCATTATACGAGCATTTGGCAAAGAAAATCTACTTCCTTTCTCTCCTGCGGCAAGCAAGAATGACCCCATTGACGCTGCCTGCCCAATACAAATTGTCGAAACTGGAGATTTTACATACTGCATGGTGTCATAAATTCCAAGCCCATCAGTAACTACGCCTCCTGGGCTATTAATATATAAAAAAATTTCTTTCTTTGGATTCTCAGATTCTAAGAAAAGTAATTGAGCACAAACTAAACTTGCTACATGAGAATTTACTGGGCCTACTAAAAAAATAATTCGTTCCTTTAAAAGTCTTGAATAAATATCATAGGCTCTTTCTCCTCTGCTAGTCTGTTCAACTACCATTGGAATAAGAGTATTCATTTGAATATCAAACTGATCTTTCATAGAGAATCAGATTCTACAGGCTTTGTTTATTTTTTACTAATCTTTTTTGAAGATTTTGATTTATCCTCTAATTTTGTCTCTTTTTGGGATTTATCATCACTGCTCTTTGCTGACTTGGCTGATGATTTAGACTTAAGGTTTGACGACAAATCTTTTACGAGCTCTTCTAATTCTTTCTTATTAATTTCTTTAACAGTAAGTTTTGCTTTAGATTTAACTAACTCGACAATTTTATCCTCGTAAATTGGTCCTCTTAATCTTGTAATTTCAGAAGGATTTTTTTGGTAGTACTCTCTAATTTGTTTTTCTTGCCCTGGATACATACTCATTTGTTTTTGGAGTTCTTGTTGCAACTCTTGTGTTGTTACCTGAACTTTATAATCTTCTCCTATTTGATTTAAAACCAAAGCCAATTTAACTCTTCGTTCTGAAATATCTAAAACTTCATCTTCTTCTTCTTTAGTAAGTTTTATATCTGAATGATCATGCCCATGTTTATGATCATCATGAGGCTCATCTTTATGAGCTTTTTCATGAATAAAGCTATGCCTAACTATTTCTTGTTCATTTTTAACCATATCTTCCGGCAAATCAAATTTACAATTTTTATCAAGATAATCTAAGATTTCTTTTCTAACTATTGTTTCTGTAACTGAAGATTGTTCTCTAGATAATTGTTTCTCTAATAAAACTTTTAAATCATTTAAATCTTTTGCTCCTAAATTTTTCGCAAATTGGTCATCAATATTTACAGCTTCTGATTTTTTCAATTCTAAAATATTGCAGTTAAACATTGCATTTTTATTTGCTAATTCTTTATTTGGGTAATTTTCTGGCAAATTAATTTTAACATTAACCTTTTCGCCCGCTTTACACATTAGTAATTGCTCATCAAAACCTTTAATAAAAAGTTCTTTTCCTAAAATAATTTGAACCTTTTCACCCTTATTTCCTTCAAAAGCCTTACCATTAACTGTGGCTTCAAAATCAAATACTACTAAATCACCCTTAACAGATGTTTCGTTATCTTTTTTATTAACATATTTCTTTTGACCCTCTGCTAATAAATTAATTCTGTCGTCTAGATCTTTTTTTTCAATTTTTAATTTATAGTTAGTAAGAGCTATTTTTTCTAATTCGATCTTTTTTATTTCTGGAGTTTTTTCTACAGAAATTGTGTATTCTAAATCTTTATCCTCTCCGGAAGATTTAATCTCAATTTTTGGTTGACCGGCCGGTTTAATTTTATTTTCATTTAAAGCTTGGAAGGTATTGTCTTGTAAAATCTTTTCCACAACTTCTCCATATAAAGCTTGTCCAAATTGTTTTTTTAATAAATCAATTGGGGCTTTTCCAGGTCGAAAGCCTTTAATACTAACTGTCTTCTGCAACTCAACAGTTCTCTCTTCTATCTTTTTATCAATCTCTTGTTTTTTAACTAAAACATTAAGATTGATCTTTAGACCTTTTGATTCAGATACTGTTACTTTCATATGCAACATGGTGCGGGAGAAAGGACTTGAACCTTCACATCTTTCGATACCAGTTCCTAAGACTGGCGTGTCTACCGTTCCACCACTCCCGCTCTAATATTAATTAAAATTCAAGTGGCGAATATAGCTACATTATTAAATCCTTTCTAGGATTTATTTAAGAAAACGACATTCAAAAGGATAGTATTTGCTTATATAAAACATGGCTAAATTATAATTTGATAACTAAGCAGTTCTTTATAAAAACAAAACAGAATTAATTATATTTTTTATCTAGGTGCTCTAATGTATCTGGCAAATTCTTAATTATATCTTCCGCTATCAATCCTTTCTTTATCATTCTTGCAGCAAAAGAATGTATCCATACTCCTGCACAAGCACCATTAAATGATGACATTTTATTTTTACCAATGAGACTCGTTATTATTCCACTCAGAACATCTCCTGAGCCAACAACCGCTAACTCTTCAGTTGAAATTGTATTAATACAAACCTTTCCATCTGGCGATGCAATAATTGTGTCTGGACCCTTGAAGACCACTATACAGTTTGCTTTTTTTGCTGCTTCTGTAGTTCTTTCGATTTTATTCTTAATATCTTTTAAATTTGGAAAAATTCTATTAAACTCACCTTCATGAGGTGTAATAATTTTATCTTCATTTAAAATAGAATATAACTGCTTAGGATTCTTACTAAAAGAAGTTATTGCATCAGCGTCTATGACCGCATAATTAATATACTTTGAAATTAATTTAACATTCTCCACTGTTTCTAGATTAACACCTGCCCCAGGACCAATAAGAAATGAAGTTATTAAAGAATTCTTTAAAAAATTTTTAAATTCTTTTTGAGAATTAATTTCAACTTTTAATAATGAAAAAAATCTTTGATTGTATTTGTCAATGGTACTCTTTTTAGCGACAATAGTTACCGCTCCTGCTCCGCAACGAATAGCTGCATTTGATGACAATAATGAAGCACCTATGTAATTTTTTAAAGATCCGTAAATAAAAACTCTGCCCCTAGAATATTTATGAGAGTTATATTTTTTCCAAGGAAACTTTTTAATCCATAACTTTGGATCATTCTCAGTAATCTTATTATTTATAAATTTATTAAGTGATTTTCTTATTCCGATATCTAAAATTTTTATCAATCCAGAAAAATGAACTCCAGGAAACAGTAGATGACCTACTTTTTTACAATGAAGAGCTAAGGTTATGTTCGCCTTAATAGCTTCACCCATTATGTTTCCAGTATCAGCGTTAATTCCCGTTGGTATATCTATTGAAATAACAAAAGTTTTTTTATTGTTAATTAATCTAATTAAATTTTTGATATTTGAGTTTATATTTTTATTTAAACCTATTCCAAAAACACAATCTATAATTACAGGGTTGGTTTTCTTTTTAAGTTCTTTTTTTAAATCTTTTAAATTATAGATTTTACAATTAAGCTGTTTAAATGCTTTGTAATTGTCATTTTTCTTATTTTTTATTGAATGAACTAGAAAAATTTTAACTTTATAGTCTTTATTTATAAGTCTATGTCCGATTATAAAACCATCTCCCCCATTATTGCCGGGACCACAAACAATAAATAATTCTTTATTCTTAGAAATCTTATTTGATATGTAGTCTGCGCATTTTTCTCCTGCAGATTGCATTAAAGAAAATGAATTTTTTCTTAATTTAAATTCTTTTTGTTCAATAACTCTAATTTCTGATGAGTTTAAAATCATTCTTCTAAAATCAATCTACAGTTTAATTTTCAATATTACTATTATGCATATCTGGCATAACTAAAATACAATGGAATTTATTGATTGTAGTTATACTACCTCTACAATAAAAAAATAAACAAGTTTAATAAATAAAGGAGAAATTAATGAGTGCTGCAACAGACATACTAAAAATAATTAAAGAAAAAGAAATCGAGTTTGTAGATTTAAGATTTACGGATCCTAGAGGAAAACTTCAACACATGACTCAGGACTTAACAACTATTGATGAAGACTTTTTAAACGATGGAACTTTTTTTGATGGATCATCTATTGCTGGATGGAAAGCAATTAATGAATCCGACATGATCTTAAAACCAGATTTATCTAGAACCTTTGTTGATCCTTTCACTTCGCATAATACATTAGTTATATTTTGCGACATTATGGATCCTATTAAAAAAGATTATTATGAGAGAGATCCTAGATCTATCGCAAAAAAAGCTGAAGCATATTTAAAAACTACTGGGATTGGCGATACTATCTATTTTGGGCCTGAGCCAGAATTTTTTATATTCGACGATGTTAAAATTTCTAACACAATGCAAAAGGTATCTTTCCAAGTTGATAGTAATGAAGGTCCTTATAATGGTGATAAAGAATATCCAAATGGAAATATGGGTCACAGACCTGTTGTTAAAGGCGGTTACTTTCCAGTGCCTCCAGTTGACAGCTGCCAAGATTTAAGAGCTGAAGCATTAAAAGCAATGAAGGATATGGGTGTTAAAGTTGAAAAACATCACCACGAAGTTGCTCCTTCTCAGCATGAATTAGGTACAATGTTCGATACTATGGTTCGTAATGCAGACAATATGCAAATTTACAAATATGCAGTTCAAATGGTTGCGCACTCATTTGGAAAAACTGCAACATTTATGGCGAAACCAATTAAAGGAGACAATGGCTCTGGTATGCATTGTCACCAATCTATTTGGAAAAATGGAAAGCCTCTTTTTGCTGGTGATAAATATGCAGGTCTTTCTCAAGAATGCCTGTATTACATCGGTGGAATTATTAAGCACGCAAAAGCTCTAAATGCTTTCACTAATTCTACTACAAATAGCTACAAAAGATTAATACCTGGATTTGAAGCTCCAGTTATTCTTGCTTACTCAGCTAGAAATAGATCAGCAAGCTGCAGAATACCTTTTAGTTCTAATCCAAAAGGAAAAAGAGTTGAAGTTAGATTCCCAGACGCTGCTGGAAATCCATATTTAACTTTTGCTTGTATGTTAATGGCTGGAATTGACGGAATAAAAAATAAAATTGATCCAGGAAAACCATTCGATAAAGATTTATATTCTTTATCCGCTGAAGAACTTAAAGGAGTTCCTCAAGTTTGTGGCTCTTTAAGAGAGGCATTAGAAAACTTAGATAAAGATAGAAGCTTTTTAACTGCTGGAGGAGTGTTCACTGATGATCAAATTGACGCTTACATTGAGCTAAAAATGACTGAAGTATACAATATGGAACACACGCCACACCCAGTTGAATATCAAATGTATTACAGCTGCTAATTACAGCGTTTTAAAATTTAAAAACCCCGTATCTAAAAATACGGGGTTTTTTTTTGCCTAAAATAAAATTTACGTCTGTATTTTTTTTCAAATTAATCTAATGCTTAGTTTGTGGTAAAAAATAATAATTATTCAGCTAAAGACATTGAAATTCTAGAAGGTCTTGAACCAGTTAGAAAAAGACCTGGAATGTACATTGGTGGTACTGACGAAACTGCCTTTCACCATCTTGCCACTGAAATTATTGATAACTCTATGGATGAGGTTACTGCTGGGCATGCAAAAAATATCTACGTAAAATTAAATAAAGACAAATCTTTAACGGTAACTGATGATGGAAGAGGAATTCCTTTAGATAAACATCCAAAAAAAAATAAAACAGCACTTGAAATAGTAATGACAACATTGCACTCAGGTGGAAAATTTAAAGAAGGAACATACTCAACTTCTGCTGGCTTGCACGGCGTTGGTCTTTCAGTTGTGAACGCTTTATCTGAAAAACTTAAAATAGAAGTTTTTAAAAATTCTACTATTTTCGAACAAAATTATTCAAAAGGAAAACCTTTAAATAAATTAACAAAAAAAGGGAAATCCAAGATTAAAAATGGAACTCAAGTTACATTTATTCCTGATAAAGAGATTTTTGGAAAAGAAATAAATTTTGTTCCAAATAAACTATATAATCTTTGCAAGAGCAAAGCTTATTTAGTTAAAGGTATTACAATACATTGGGAATGTGACAGATCATTAATAAACCGAAAAGATGACACTCCTAACACCGCAAAGCTCTTCTTTCCAGACGGCATAGTTGAATATTTAAATAGCGAAACTAAAAATTTTACCAAAATAAACGATAAAACTTGCCATCATAAAAATAACTTTGATGATGATAAAGGTAAATTTGAATTTGCAATTCAATGGCACAATGAAATTTCTGAATTTAAAATTTCATTTTGTAACTCAGTATTAACTATTAATGGCGGAACTCACGAACAAGGTTTTAGATCTGGGGTTGCAAAATCCATAAGAAAAATTGCAAAATTTAAAAATAACAAACTAGTAGCAAGTGCAAGTACTGATGAAATATTATCTAATGCTAGTTACATTGTGTCTGTCTTTATCAATAATCCAGAGTTTGAAGGACAAACTAAATCTAGACTATCATCAGCTTATATTCAAAAATATTGTGATACTTCTATAGCAAAATCGATAGAAGATTGGTTTAATCAACATCCAAAAGCATCAACCTCTATTCTCTCTTTCATTGAAGGAAAAATTAGAGAAAAGAATTTATTGGATCAAAATCTTGATATTGGAAGACAAAGCGCCACAAGAAAAATACGTCTTCCTGGAAAACTAGCAGACTGCACAAGCTCAAAAGTTGAAGGAACAGAGTTGTTTATAGTTGAAGGAGATTCTGCCGGTGGCTCTGCAAAACAAGCTAGGGATAGAAATTTTCAAGCAATACTTCCTTTAAGAGGAAAAATATTAAATGTTAAAAATTCAAATACAGCAAAAATATTAGCAAACACTGAAATATCAAACTTACTCCAGGCGCTTGGTTGTCAAAGACGCGAAAAATATGTCGATAAAGATTTAAGATACGAAAAAGTGATTATTATGACTGATGCTGATGTTGATGGTGATCACATAGCAAGTTTACTTTTGACTTTCTTTTTTTGTGAAATGCCAAATTTGATTAAAAATGGACATTTATATCTTGCTGTTCCTCCTCTTTACAAACTAACTATATCAAATCAAATTTATTATGTCCGTAATGATATCGAAAAAGATAAATTATTAAAAAATCTTAAGAAAGGCTTAAAAATTGAAATAAGTAGATTTAAAGGTCTTGGTGAAATGATGGCGCAGCAATTAAAAGAAACTACAATGGATATTAAAACTAGATCTTTGATTAGAGTAACAGTTCCTAATAGTGATTACAAAAAAACAAATAAATTAATATCAAATATTATGGGAAAAAATGCCGATTTAAGATTAAAATTTATAGAAGAAAACGCTCCTAAAGTAAAAAATATTGACTTGTAAATATTATTTATAAAAATTTATTTTTCTTATATTATCGCACTCAACATTTCCAAGTAAGATTTGAGTTTTAACAATTTCATTAGGCTTAGATCTTTTTTCAGTAATAAAGGCTTCTATTTTACCACCACTGTAAGTATAGATATCAACGCTAAAGGTATTTATTTTTTCATTTTTAGAAATATTTTTAATATCTAAAAGAATTTTACAAGTTTTTTCTAATTCTAATAAAGAGTAAGTGACATCGAAATCATTATCTATAATTATATTTTTTGGTTTATATAAATCTTTATCTTTAAAAAAAGGTTTGCTGTCAAAACTAGGATCGCTAATAATATCTTGCGAGCCATCATTTCTAAGTTTATTTTTTGCATCTACTTCAATCAAATTAAAAAAATAAATTAAACATACTAAAAAAAATATTTTTTTCATAATTTGTGGTGCCCTCGGCCGGACTTGAACCGGCACTCCCAAAAAGGGCAAGGATTTTAAGTCCTTTGTGTCTACCAATTCCACCACGAGGGCCCTTTAAAACGTATTGGTTACCAACCTTTTTAACGATTTAGGATTTAAGTGCAACTTAAAACAACAATCTATTATTATTTTTTCTTTTTATTAGTTAAAAAATCGTTGAAGCCTAAATACCTAAAATACAGTCTATTAAAATATAACAAGTTAACGCAAAAAATTGGATATGTAATGTCGATTAAATAATTTTCAAATCTATAAAAAAAAATTCCAACAAGGGTTATTGTGGTTGCTATAACTGTGTATGTGGTAAGACCATATTTTAATGAAACATTTCCAGCGGCATAAAAGGCTAAAAACATTCCAATAATAAGCATGGTCATTTCAATCAAAAAGGTAAAGTTATTTCTGCGTAAATAATTATCATTAACTATATTCTCAATAACGTTAGCATGAACTTCGACACCTGGTATGACTTTTCCATTTGAAATATGTGTAAAATCAAAAAGTCCCTGTGCTGAGGATCCAATTAATAAAATTTTACCTTTAATTTTACTTGAATCAAAATTACTATTTAAGATATCGGAAGCTGAAATATATTGTTCACTTTTGGATTTTTTATATTTAATCCAAATCATAGAATTTGCATCCGTTTCAATGGTATACGGTCGAATTTTTACATTTTTAACTCCATTGTCATCAGTCTCGACTAAAATATTTTTTTCACTCAGATGTAATCTCAAAGATTCTATTGAAAGTGCAGGATAAGTTTGCCCTTGCATGTTTATCAGTAGAGGTACTTTTCTTAAAACTCCTTCTGTATTACCCACTCTAGAAATTGAACCAATTCCTTTGGCATTTTCATTAATAATAGTTAAGGAAGTAGTCATATAGGGAAATTTATAAAGAAATCTTTTATGATCAAAATCTGGACCCCTAAAGATAAAATTTACTAATGGCTTGGCTTCAATATTTTTTACTGGTTTAGTTACCTGACCTAAAATTGGCATAACAACATTATTTTTCTTTATGCTATTTAAAAAAATGTCATCACTATTTGGGAGTTTTAAAATTTCTTTTGCGAGCAAGGAATCTTGCTCAATATTAAAAGCTTTAATAATTTGTCTTGGATTAAGTTTATCTTCTTCACTAAAAAAAACGTCAAAAGCAATTATTGAAGGTTGCGCATCTGACAAACGATCTAATAAATTAGAAAAAACTTTTCTATTCCATGGAAACTGACCAACTTCTCCTAAGCTTTTTTCGTCAATATCAATAATTACAACGGGACTTTCTTTTAAACTGTATTTAAATATTTTCTGATAATTATCTAAACTAAAATTAGTAAAAACTTGGACCTGACTTGTATTAAGCATCTTTAAAATGATTAAAAAAGAAAATGAAATTACAAATGAAATAGTAGCACGATATTTTGCTGCAAATAACTTAATTTGATTGAATTTCTTATAGATAGATTTCAAAAAACTACTGCTTAGTGCCTACAATATTAGATTTGGTGCCTGAGATTGAACTAGCTGTAAGTCCGTAATTTGTGGCATTATAAGTTGTGCCTGTATAGTTAGATGTTTCTAATTTTAAAGTTGCAGTACCTGCTGATCCTGATGCAGTTGAAAATTTTCCAAAGGCTGCAACTAAATTCCCCTTTCCTGAGGCTAAGTCGAATTGTTGGGCTAAAGTAGTATCAGTTGATCCGCTAACTGTTCCTCTAGCTCCTGTTAATGTTGGTCCAGTTGAACTGTATAATCCAGTTTGTGTTTGGTTTAAATTTGATCCAGCCGTTGCTGTTCCTGTTGTGTTTCCTCCAGTATTTGTAATCTGAAAATTAGTTTGCTGAGATAATGCTGTTGTTACAGTTTTTGCATAAGAGGCTGCGCTTGTGTAGCTAAAATTCGTAATTCCAGGATTTGCTGTTCCTGTAGTTGTAAAATTTCCAGAATAAACACTTGTTACACTTCTAGTTCCAAAATTAATTGTGGTAACATCTCTAAAAGTACCAGCCGTAAATACTCCTGTTGCACCACTCATAGTTACGTTTCCACTATCATATTTATATGTGCCTGTAGTAAAAAGATTATTAGACGCCGGCGTAATTACTTTTGGAGCCACAATAGGAGCTATTGTTGCAACTTGTGTTTTATTTGTCGCTGATGTTGCGCTCGAAATTGTAGTTGCGCTCGCACTATTTAAACTAGTGGCCGCTACTACATTTTTAGCAATTGTATCTACGATTTGTTGCTGTTTAGATGAGCCTAAAACAGCTGAAGTTAAATTTTTATCACTAGTCAATTTTGTCGCTGAAGCAGCAGCAGCTCTAGCTTCTAATCTTTGTTGAAATAATTTTAATTCTGAAGCAGGAATAGGCGCTGGTGGAGATGGCGCAACATTAGCACTCATTTGTGTAAAACTAAAAGGTTGATTAACTAAAACTGAACCTAGTGCATTACTAACTTGAATTGATCCAGGTCTTAGCCCCGCAGTATTATTGGGACCTGGTCCGATAAGTAAGATTTTACTTTGACCATTATCAACTGTTGCTTGAAATTCTGTTCCTCTTGATCCTATAGTTCCTGCTGGAACTTTAATTTCTAAATTAGCTGGGTTTTTTTCGCTTACTCCCCCTGTTAGCACTTTCATGCTACCACTTTTTATTGTCGATAATATTTTTCCATTTTGTGATTTTTTATCATAAACAAATTCATCAATCTTAATCTCAGAATTAGACCCTACTGTCATAACAGTTTCATCTAATAACATAATTTGTGAATTTGAATTGCTCTTTACAATAATACTATCGCCGAAATAAATTTTATCACCTGTTGAAAGTTTTTTACCATCCTGGTTATAAACTTCTCCAATAGAAGCAGAAATTACACCTACCGAAGATTTTTCAGCAGCTACTAATAGGTTAGAAAAAAAACTTAAAAAAATAATAAGTAATAATTTTCTAAAAAGATTTTTGTGCATAATCAATATATTCACCTATGTTAAACCTTTTCGTAACCCCAAAAGTTAAGTACTTTTGTTTAGTACTGTAGTTTTGCACAGTAGAGTTTACATCATTAATCTTGTAGTCGCTATAGAAAAACCAATTGCCGTCCTTATCTATATTATCAAATCCAGGGATAATATTCTTAATTTGACCGCTAAAAGACACATCGTAAACGCGCGGTTTGTCAGTTCTTTCTATAGTTGAGTTAATATCTTCATCTATATGATGATAAGCATTGTTTTCTCGATCGGCCTGAAATTTTAGAACTCCGACAGGAAAAATATGACTGTATGAAATACTGATTCCTTTATTAGTATATGAATTGAAAGAAGCTCCGGCTTCAATATCCTTAACATAGAGTTTTACATTAAATAAATCTTTAGGAGTTAAAAGAAAATCATTACCTAAATGCACTCCCGAAGTTTTGTTGCTTTTATAATCTGCGTAGAGTGCTAAGTCAGAAGGTTTTTGATTATAGCTGTTGTGCGAAAGAATAAATC
>Ga0209084_1002375_pt1 | contig 14665 bp, 17 predicted proteins | sample C_130820_MF_Meta_FD_187309 | JGI IMG/M metagenome (GOLD analysis project Ga0209084, IMG submission 187309) | Freshwater microbial communities from Lake Croche, Canada to study carbon cycling - C_130820_MF_MetaG (SPAdes) (version 2) | ecosystem: Environmental > Aquatic > Freshwater > Lake... | reverse complement strand
GGTCTTAGAACAATAGAAATAGTCCGTAGTAATATATCGGATTTGCGGAATGTTGGGGATGATGCGGTTTTATTTATTCAAGGTAAGGGTCGGGATGAGAAAACCGATTATATAAAACTCCCTTACCATGTAGAGAATGCGATCAGGGAATACTTAAGATCAAGAAAGTTTACTACCGAGCAAGAGCCTTTATTTATCAGTACAAGTAATAATAATTTTGGTTCTCGGCTAACTACTAGGCCCCGTGTGGAAGAAGACCCAAAAATGTTGATTTGAGATTTTAGAGTTGTTGTGGAGCGCCAATTTGTACGTTTCGTGTCCTTAAATATTTATATAATGTTGTTTTAGAAATTCCTAGTTGTTCAGCTATATCATCAGTTTTCAGTTCATTTTGTAAATACAGAGCTTCAGCTGTACAAGCAACTTTCTTAGCTTTTTCAGATAGCCCCTTGGGTCTGCCACCCATTCTCCCTCTTGCTCTAGCAGATTTGAGTCCTGCCATGGTTCTCTCACGTATTAAGTCTTTTTCAAATTCAGCGAGTGAGGCAAACATATTAAAGATTAGCCTTCCTTGTGCAGATGTTGTGTTTAAAGGATCTTGTATACTAATAATATCAACCCCTTTAGCTATTAAATCATTTACCACTTTAATTAGATGATGCAATGACCTACCCATTCGATCAAGTTTCCATACTATTAAAGTATCGCCTTTTTGAATTTCCTCAAGCAGCTTTAACCATTCTGGTCTATCTGCTCTTGCGCCTTTAGCAACTTCGTAGAATATTTTATGACAACCTGCTGCTTGCAAAGCATCCATTTGCAAATTTAAAACTTGATCTTTAGTCGAGACCCTCGCATAACCATATTTCATATTTATCTTTAGTACACATTAATTATAATTTTTAGCTTATTTGTATTTTGAATAAATGTATATCAAAACTTTACTTTATTTACTGGCTTTATCTATCTTTTTAGACTAAAAGTTTTCGTTAATAAAAACCACCGTTAAAATGGACTTAGAATATAGTGAAAATAAAAAATAGAATTCATCTACTTCCAGAGAATAAAATTAATGAATTATACAATATACCAAATTTTACTGATCAAGAGATGGAGATATTTTTCAGTTTGTCAGCAGATGACCATTTATTATTAACTAAATATAAAACCATAAAATTAAAAATATATTTTATTATTCAGTTAGGATATTTCAGAGCTACCCAGCAATTTTATGCTTTTAGTCTAGAAGATATTCCAAAAGAAGTTTTATATGTAGCAAAGCTTTACTTCGATTTGCCTCTTAAAAATATTAATAATAAGCCTTATAGAACGATAATAAAATCTCAACAATCTATTATTTTAAACTTATATGATTATCGAGATTGGTCTCCGAGTCTCTCTCCACAAATCGAGACTCATCTTTGTGAGTTGATCACGTATTATCCAAAGCCGGAAGTTGCAACCTTAGAGTTACTTAAATATTTCGAACAGGTAAAAGTTGTTATTCCTTCATACCGAGTGTTACAGGATATTTTTAGTAAAGTATTAAGTGAGCATGAAGCAAAACTTAATAATTTTATACTATCCATACCTGAAGATATTCAAAAACAATTAAGTAAAATCATCGATAGACATCATAGTGATATTGATGAGGTGCAAGATTCTCAAGATAATGCTAACAAAGAAAATGAATCAGAACGTGAATATGAAGACCATGATGATATTATCATGGAATTAAGCAACATTCGATATGATCAAAAAGACTTTAAATATACTGCTGTTAGACTTGAGATCAAAAAGGTTCAAAAAATAAAGCCTCTTTATAAGTTTGGTAAGTTATTTTTACCAACTCTAAATATTTCAAAAAATAGTATCGGTTATTATGCTGATTTAACTCAAAATTATTCAACTTCTCGCCTGAAGAAACTTATTAAACCTCAGCAATATCTATATGTCTTATGCTTTATTTATCATCGCTATCAACAATTTATGGATAATCTTATCATCACATTTGGACACCATGTTAATTTACTATTAGAAAAGGCTAAAGCATATGCTGAGGATGAATGTTTAAAACATAGCGCTAGCTTAGTGTTAGAATTTCCTAAGCTTGCCAAGTTTCTTCATTGGTTTCCTGAAGAGGAGAATAAACAAAATTTAAATTATCCTCAACTAACTAAAGAAGCATATCAAATATTACCAAAGGATCAATTCACCTCAATGGCTAGTTTTATTGAAGGTAAAATATTTGATAAAACAAAGGCCAAGTGGCAATATTATCAGGACTCATCTTCTGCTCTTGCAAGATATTTACGTCCCATCATGCTTCATGTTGATTTCATTCTGATGAATCATAAAAGTAATTTACCTAGCCTAATGCAATTACTTAAAAATCATTACCTAAGCAATAAAAATCCTGGATCATTAAAAATTTCCAGTAACACCTCTCTTATTAAAGAAAAATCTATTATAGAATATCTCAAAAACACTGATAATCCTGATTATTTTGATCCTTATCGCCTAGAATTCTATGTATATGAAAAAATGTTTCATCATATTGACAAGGGCAGACTTTGTTGTAATGACAGCATCTCTTATAAAGATTTTGACCTTGATTTAATTCCAGAGGAAAATATAGAGAAGTCGCTAGAGATTGCTGAGAAATTTGGTTACTATAAAATCCGTAATTACTGTGATCAAAGGCTTGATGAGGCATTAAATGAATTAGATAAAGCATTACTCAGAACAAACGCTAACATTGATTCTGGTGCTAATAAGCATATCAAGATTATCAATAACGAAGATGGCAGCAAATCTTGGGATTTAATTTATGAGCCAAAAGAGCCAATATCTGATGGGTTTTTTGCTAATTTACCTAAAATAGAAATCGCTGATTTGCTCAAATTTATTGGCGATAAGATGAATTTATGGAATGGATTTAACCACATTAAACCTAAATACATCAAGCGCCAAAAACCAGATCTCACAGCTCTTAGAGCTTGTCTTCTATCAGAGGCCTTTGGTATCAGTATGGGATATATGTCAGAGATCTCCGATTTAAATTTTAATTTATTACGCTCAACTAGAACTGATTTTATTAGATTCGAGACGCTTGCAAGTACTAATGACACCTGCTCTAATTATCTCAATAAACTTGCAATATTTAAAGCCTGGGATCTTTTAGATAATCAAACCTTAGCAGATGCTGATGGTAAAAAACATAGATCCACTAATACCACTTTGCAATCTAGATTTTCCATTAAATACGCTGGTAAAGGTACTGGCATTTCAATACTTTCCCTTCTATCTAATCATGCAGTAGTAAATGCTAAAACTATAGGTTTAAATGAGTATGAGGGTCATAAGTCATATGATTTAATCCTTGGTAACAAATCAGATATTGAAATTAATTTCGTAACTGGAGATAATCATTCTCTCAATCCTATTAATTTTGTAGGACTTGATTCAATTAATGTTGGGTATTTACCAAGCATCAAAAATATTAAAGAAGCAGCAGAAGACATATGCTCTGCAAGAGATCCAAGTTGTTACGGTGGCGTTATAACGCCAAAAGTCAAAATCAATAAAAACCTAATTAAGGCAAATAAAAACTGGATTATTAGAGTTTTATTATCATTACTGTTACAAGAAAATACCCAGGATATTCTGATGAGAAAACTATCAACCCATGCTCGATATGCAAGACTTAATGCAGCACTTTATGAATATAACAAAATCTTTAAAAGCACCCACGTTCTCAATCTTATTGATGATATCAAACTAAGGCAAGCTATCAAGTCAGCAAGAAACAGAACTGAAAGCTATCATTATTTACAAGGCACAATACGTCAGATTTATTATGGAATTTTCAAAGGCAAAAGAATAGTTGATAATAATGTCAGTGCTCACGCAGTAAGATTATTAGCCAATAAGATCATTTCTTACAATGCCACAATATTAAATATCATCTATGAAAGATTGATTGCAACAGGCGCCTCAAAATCTGTAATTGATAATTTTATTAGAATTTCTCCAGTAGCTTGGGAGCATCTATCATTTACTGGTCGTTATAATTTTACCAAAGATAATAGCATTATGGATTTAGAAAAAATTGTAAGATTTTTAGAAGAAAAACTAGGTAAAAACACCAAACACTAGACAAACCCATGACACCTAATGTCTCATATTAAAAAATATTCACAATGTAAAACAGCTGATTATAAGTTCTTAGAACCTTCAATTATTATCGCAATTAAACACACCTATAGTCAATAGAAAAACAAAATTTCAGGATATTAAGATACAAAAATCCCAAATCAACATTTTTGGGTCTTCTTCCACAGGGGCCGTAAATGCGCACTTATGCATTGACTTTCGTCAATGCTTCGCTCAAAGTTCAAATCAGCAATAAACTAGGGTTATAAAGATGAAGCTTTTAGGAGTGGCAGATTTAGCAAAAAGATGGAATTATACAAAACAGGGAGTACATCAAAAATTAAAACAGGATAGATCTTTTCCTAAACCAATAGCGAAGATTAATAGCGGGATATTAGTGTTTTTAGAAAGTGATATTATTGCTTATGAAGCTAATAAAAAAGAACTACTAGATGCAGATTATAAGTATTGGCATACTCATATAAAATGGACTTTTAAGAAATAAAATTATTCAATTTTGGAATAAAATGTTAAAATAACTGTAAATAAGATTAGCTCCTAGAAGCTGGATAATTGATAAAAATGACTAAAGGAATAACAACTAGTATACGCTTAGATTCAACTTTAAGCAAAAAACTTGAAAAAGCATCGCATAATTTGCATCGTCGCAAAGGTTGGCTAATTAGTGAAGCATTGCGTAAATATCTTGAACAATTAGAAAATACAGGTTTAGCACAGGAAGCTAGAAAACAATCGTTATTAGCCAGTAAACAGCAAAACCAAGATGATGATTTATGGGAAGTAAACAGCGATCTTGAAAAATGGAGTTCTTGATAAAAAGAGGAGATATTGTCACTTGTGCTTTAAGTGGAGACTATGGCAAGCCTAGACCTGCGGTTGTTGTTCAATCTGATTTATTCAATAAAACGCACGCTAGTGTTACACTATGTCCAATAACCTCTGATTTAGTAGACACGCCATTGTTTCGGATTTTGTTATTACCAAATAAACCAACAGGGCTTATATCAGTATCCCAAATTATGGTTGATAAAATTGTCTCTATAAAATCAGAGAAAATTCATAAGAAAATTGGTAAACTATCATCTGAGGAAATGCTGAAATTAGATAAAGCCCTTAACTTGTGGTTGGGTTTAAGTTAAAAACAGGCTAATAAAACTCAAAATTATTGAATAAACCTTTATTTTTAGGTATCCTTTAAGCCGTTAGTGATGCAGACAACATCATTTACAATCAACTTCTATTAAACCTTTAAAGCTTCATGCTAGGGGTGTGCTATTTATAAATGCCTCTTGGCCATGAAGGGTAGCCGGGTTGTTCTTGTAATAGCTTTGTCTGCCCCTAGTACCAGTTTTAGATAATTAATTTAGAGGTTTAATATGAGTGATTATTCTTATAATCTATGGAAGTTGCACGAATTAACAAGCAGCGATCCTAGAATGTATCTCGATATAATAGTTACAAATGCTAGGTATAACAAAATACAAGCTATCAAGTATAGAGGCGATACTGTATTTGTAATATCAGAAGAGCAATATTTAAGGCTAATAAATACTTAAAAAAGCAATTATTGGTTGAGTAAGTCAGCGACAATAATACCACTGGCTTGCTTGACTGGTTATTAATTATCTTTGTTTATATTTTTCAGGATGCCATTGTTCTTTTATTGCCGTCATTAACATTGCTTTAGTATTACGAACTTGCCCTCTTGATAATTGTAAATCAACTGCATTAATAGCGTTCTGGATAGTTTGCTCCGTATTTTCTTTTAAAATCTGATTAATAACTCGCAAACTTAAACCAAATTCTTTTAGAGTATCAATTATAGGCGGTTTTCTTTTTATTTCCTGAGTTTCTTTTACAGGATTATTTCGTAGCTCATAAGCCTTGTTCTTGCTTATGATAAATTTGATCCCTACTATCTTTCTTGATGGTTTTATACGTTCAAATTCAAAATGAATGTCTGATTTCTCATTGATTTCCCGTTGAGCTATCAATAACAAATATTTTTCAAACTCTATATACTGTTTTAATTTGTCTTTTACCCCGCAACATTCTTTTATTTCATCTATAGTTAGGGTTCTTTCTCCTATATCCTGGTATTGCTTCAAAAGCTCGTAAATGCGTATTGCATGGATACTTTTAAATTGCATTAAATCTGTAACTTCTATAGCTGTAAACTGGCTCTTTAGATGTAACAAGAATGGCTTCATTGCGTCTGAAAATGCTAATTGTATTCTACCAGTACCCTCCTCGTAGTGAGCATAGTTAATCCAATTTACTTGAGTTAAAGTTCTTTCATCAGGTCTTTTTATTACTAAAACTTTTTTCATTAAGCCTAACGTTACTTTTTGCAATTCCTTGTAATTAGCTTTACCAGTAAGTTCTAGTAAATTCATAAATTCTTGAACTGCTAGTTCATGCTTCTTAAAGTCTTCTTCATCAGGTTGTATTTTAGATATTAACCATAATATCAACCTTTTTTCTTGAAGTGTAAGGGAATACCTAGCCTCAATTAGGTTATTATGTTGAAAGATAACTATACTAGATGATGTATCTTCATTTTTTTGATTAGATTTTCTCTTTACCTTGTTTTTGGATTCTATATTCCGAATAACAGTAGGAATACTTGCGCTAATTTTTTTCATAAATTCACCCTAAAAAACTCTTTTTTCAATAAAAAAAGATACAAAAAAAAAACTCTTTTTTCAATAAAAAAAGATACAAAAAAAAAACTCTTTTTTCACCCTAAAAAACTCTTTTTTCACCCTAAAAAACTCTTTTTTCACCCTAAAAAACTCTTTTTTCGAAGAAATAAAGCGCAGAACCAAGCGGTCTCCAAGGCGCCGAAAATACTTAAAATACTGAAAGTATAAAAAAACAAGAAAAAAGATTTGCAATTTTCTGTGGATAACACACTTGCATTTCTTGTTTTTTTTGTTTTTGTTTTTTTGACGAAAATTTTGATGTAAAAATTTGAAAAACGGAATTTTTCAAATTTTTGATAAATTGAGTTCGCTATGCTCACAAAATTTTTTATTTTTTAAGCGGTTGGCAAGAAAAATTTTGATTTGTCTGGAATTTTTACAAAATAACCTTTCTTCTGCTATTTGATATATCAAAAACAAGTTTTAAGGTACTTTTTAAGAGGATAAATAGAGGTTAATAGCCAATCGTACACGAAGAATATTTTTACTTCTGTGTGGCTCTTAAAACTTGTTTTACTACTTTTTGCAAAACACCTCGTTCTTAACACTGGTCCTTTTTGGATTTTTCGTTTTTATTACAGGCTTCTTTGAGTTTTGTTCCCGCTTTAAATCTTGGTTGCATATAAGCAGCAATTTTTATAGGTTGCCCCGTTTTTGGATTTATTCCGTTTCTGGCTTCAACTTTAGATTTAATAAACCTACCGAAACCGACTAGTAGTATTTCGTCATTTTCCGATAAAGCTTCCTTTATGGCTTCTACAAATACGTCTATTACCGTGTTAGCTTCATCAATGTTACTTTTCCTTTTTCTCTTTGCTAAGGCTTCACGGACATATCTGTTGAATTGTGATTTAATCATCTCTTCCTGCTTTAAAAATTGAGCCTGTTAAAAAATTTATTCGAAAGAAGAATTTTAATCAAGATTTTTGACTTCCTACAATCAAAACTTAAATAACAAATAAAACTAATTAGATCTATTTTTTTAGATAATTTTTTATTACTTATATGATGGTAGCTACGATCAGACGATCGATGGTAGCAATAAGTTGATTTCATTAATAGTAAGCATCTTTTAGCTCTTGCAGCGTTCTTTTCTTTTTATTTTCTTCAAATTGAACCTTAAAGCATTTTACAGCTTTTTCTTCATCGATTGAATCCATCTTTGCAGTGATTCCCTCCTCTTTCTTTTTTGATTTATATTGTTTTCCGTATCTGATTTTACATGGAGCTTTGTAAGTTAAGTTATGCTCACGTATATAAACATTAAAAGCTCTAGTATATACCCCTATTGTTCGAGCAATAACTGATTTGAACTCACCGCTATTTAAAAGTTTCTGTATGTCTTCAGGGGTATATTTTGACAATACGGAATAGGTTTTTGCATTAAGATATTTTGATCTTTTTTTAGAAGGCATACTAATTAACGAATAACTCAGTGAGTAGAAAAGTTAACAAAACTGCTTATCTAGAATTAGTACCAAAAAATGCAAAATATCCTAGTAACATTTTCTCTTTTTACTAACTTATAATTTAATCAATGTTGTAATTAATCATCATCGCTATTTGAATATTATAAGGGTAATAGTATGTCACAAAATTACCTCTGTTCTGACCTGATATTAATCCACTCGTGCACCATATCTTTAGAGCGCAGCCGTTCAATTTTTATTGAATGGCGTATTGCGCATTATCATGAATTCCATTTTTTTGTTATTTGAGTTCTCATCTAATCGTAAGCGACGTTTGCTATTTTTGTGTCTCTGTCAGGGGTAATTTTTAGGGGACTTTGCCCCCTTAATATACCCCTACCTACTCCTAAAAATAATTTTTCTGATTTATGTTTTCTTGAATTTGGAACTTAAAGTTTATAATAAACATTCGCAGAATTTTGTTATACCCAATAGCAAATATATCCCTTAGCTGTTCTACAGATTTTATTAACCAACCAGTTTCTTTAAATTCCTGTATTAATTCGTAGAGCCTAGTTGTGTATAGACTACCAAAATTTGCTACTTCCTTAAGATTATATAGCACAAATTTTTTCTTAACTTGTGCTAGGTATGGCATAATATCATCAGTAAACTTAACGATGATATGTCCTTGGTTTTTGCTGTACTCAGCTTTTGAACAAACATTAATTCTACAAAACCCAGAATCATCTTCTTTTTCTACCTTTATGTCTGTTTTCATCAGTTTATCTATAGCCTTTTTTAAAACTCTATAACTATGATGAACATTGGTGTTAAATAAGCTACTAAATTCTTTAGCTGTTAAAATATGCTCTCTCTGTAATTCATGTGGTTGTAAATACTTCCCATATTCATCGACACCGCCAATTTTACTTATCAAATGTAAAAATACTTGATAATCATTATGAGAAAAATCGCCAAAATTAGCATTATTTAACTTTTTATTTTTATAGGACTTAGGAGTTTTAGAGTGTAAAACTTTGGGTAAGTTAATCTTATTCATAGTTTAGAAATTGCTAGTTATAACTACTTATTACCAAAAGTAGTTATAACTAGCAATTTGTTTTTTAAATTAGTGCGAAAAAGTAGTATTTAAGGTGCGAAAAAGTAGTATTTAAAACTTACAACACCTTATTATATAACGGAAGTTTGCCCTAAAAAATTGCTGTAAGTTAGGATTCGCCTAGGGAAGAGAGTTTTTCGTTGTATATACGTAGACACGGCTAAACACAATTTCTTGCTTGACATAATTTTTGTTATTGCTATACTATGTAATAGGTTTAAATTTAGAGCTATATTTATGTACGTAGACACTGCAACATACATTAGAAGCGGAAAAACACATAAACGTTATTTGTTAAGAACTTCTTACCGAGAAAACGGTAAGGTTAAAAAGAAAACCATAGCTAACTTATGTACTTTAACCCCCGATGAAATTTCATCATTAAAATTAGCTCTACAACACAAATCGGACTTATCTGCTCTTACTAGTATTAAAGGTGCAGAAGTTATACAAGGTAAAAGTTTTGGAGCAGTAATCGTGCTTAAAGCAATAGCCGATGAACTTGGCATAACAAAATCACTCGGCAATTCAAAAGAAGCAGTCATAGCAATGTGGCAAATAATTGGGAGGGTTTTGTTTCAGGGCTCTAGGTTATCACTACTTAGGACGCTTGATATCCATGAGGCGGAAAAAATACTTTCCGTACCAAATAACCTCAGCGCTAAGCAATTATATACAAATTTGTCATGGTTAGAGCAAAACCAGCTAAAGATAGAAAAAAAATTACAAAATTATCATAAAGTACAAAGTAATCTATATCTATATGACGTAACAAGCAGTTATTTAGAAGGAGAAAATAATGAGCTGGCGGAATACGGATATAATCGAGACAAAAAGAAAGGTAAAAAGCAAATAGTAATCGGATTATTAACCGCCTCAGACGGCACGCCCGTAGCCATCCGCGTATTTAAAGGTAATACTTCAGATTCAAAAACAATACCCGATCAAATAGATTTATTAAAAAAAGAATTTATGATCAAAAAGGTAACTCTGGTAGGCGATAGAGCAATGTTCCCCAAGTCGCAGAAAGATGATCTACCCGAAACAATTTCTTACATTACGGCAATCAGTAAACGTCAGATCAAAACCTTACTCGATGCCAAACAATTACAGCTGTCATTATTCGATGAGGATTTACAGGAAATAGAAATCGATCGGGTGAGGTATATACTGAGATGTAATAGCATAAGAAAACAGGAAATTGCAGCAAACAGAAGCAATAAAATTGAATTGTTAGAAGCAAAAATATCCAAAAAAAACAGGTACTTACGTGAACACGAGAAAGCTAATCCTGATATAGCCGTTAGGGATTTAAAAAATAGAATTGAAAAACTTAATATTAATAAATTTATTGAATTAACAACAGAGAACAGGGTCATAAAATACACAATCAATCACGAAGCATTGGAAAAGGAATCGCAACTTGACGGTTGCTATTGTCTTACTACCGATGTACCTAAGGAAGAAGCAGATAAAGATATCATTCATGCTAGGTACAAGGATTTAGCAATGGTAGAGCGTGCATTTAGGACGATGAAGCAAAGTCATTTAGAGATCAGGCCCGTGTATTTACGAAGAGAAGATCGTACTAAGGCTCATGTATTCGTAACGATGATGGCTTTTATGATAGAAAAAAAACTAGCCGAATATTGGGAGAACATAAAAATTTCCGTGACGGAGGGATTAAACGCATTAACCACTTTAATTACAACTGTACTATCCATTGGAGAAATAAATATTACTAAGACAGTCAAGCCCACTGGAATATGCAAACAGTTACTTGAGAAACTTAATATCAACATACCGGATGAAATTAAATCAGTGACTACTTTTTAGCATTAAAAAAAACCTCTCTACCCCTTGAGAAATATGGGATACAGCGAAAATTTTAACTAAAATTAGGGCAAACTTCCGATATAAGGCATTGCAGGTAGGTACAAATAATACTTCGTATATACAAATAAGTTTATGAAAGGGATAAGTCGGTGGATAAAATCAGAAAATTTGATAAAAAAAACGATAAAAACTATATTGAGTTCGCTACGCTCACAAAATTATTTTTTAAGCGGTTGGCAAAAAGGTTTTTTATTGATTGAAAGATTTTTATTAATAATTACCAATAACTTCTGATATAGCTTTGTATACTTTTTTCATAAATTGGTTATTACATACCATCAAAGGTCCTGTAGTAAGACGTTTATTGTCAATAGCACGTATTTGGTCTATAAGCAAATCGGAATCCTTTGCTAATCTAGCTTGTGCTTTGATCCTGATACGCAATGGTTCCGTATCGTCAATTAACTTGGTTGTCAGAGGAATAATTAAGGTTGAAGGATGATTTATTTCTAACAGAATTTGGTTCTGGATAATCAAAACTGGCCTTAACTTGCCAAGCTCTGTGCCAACTTTGGGGTTTAAATCTGCAAGCCAGACTTCACCAAAATTAAATTTTCGGGTCATGTTCTATCTGGGAAAATTCTGAATTTACAACCATGCTTTCAGCTCTAACTTTTTTGCTAGCATGAATAAGCTTGGCTTTTTTTTCCTGTTGGTTCATCCCTTTATTCATCAATTCAATAGACTTTCTGATATACTCGCTTCGTGAAATGCGGAGCTTTTTGGCTCTTATGTCAACTTCATGAACTATTTTATCGGATAATCTTACAGTAAGAGCAGAGGACATAACAAATATTAAAGTTGTATTTATTATTGAAATACTAAACGTCTTACCCCATTTTGTCAACCTGAGTTCCTTAGCACAAAATATTTAAAACTGGTGAGGTGTATAATTTTTATAGCTCTATTTCTTAAATAAATGCGTTTTTAAGTGTATAATTGGTTAAAGATATACTGAGGTAGCTTAAACAGATTATTAGTGCTAAAAACGCATTAAAATAAGAAATTAGTGAATTAACAGTTTATTAACTTGTTATATTGTTCTTCTGATATTACAAATACAGTGTCGTCTCTATACTGAATAGCTTGTATTTTGTTGTGCTTGGCATTTGTAACTATTATATCCAGATACATTCTGGGATCACTACTCGTTAATTCGTGCAATTTCCATAGATTATAAGAATAATTACTCATATTAAACCTCTAAATTAGTTATTTAAAACTGGTGCTAGGGCCTACTCAAAGTCATTACAAGAACAACCCGGCTATACTTCATGCCAAGAGGCATTTATAAATAGCGCACCCCTAGCATGAAGCTTAAAAGGTTTAATAGAAGTTGATTGTAAATGATGTTGAGTAGCATCACTAACGCTCTAAAAATAATAGAATTGAAAAGACTAATCAAGGAAATTAAAAGTTCACAAAGTGCGCACATCCCCAAACTCCACTTATGGAGTTTGCTCCGCTGTGTGTCGGGCATGACACTATTGTAAGAAGTTAAAGTCTTTTATGGGCCTATCTGGTAGGAACCATTAGCTGAAGCAAGGGTGTCTGAGGTGACTCAGAATCTGAAGGAAGCTGACGGCAAAAGGTTGGTTGCAACGAACAGAAACAAGATAACGTTAGTTTTTATTAAAATAAAAAATTATCTTAACAGTCTTTTGTGCTTTATTTTTTATTTTTAAAAGTTCTTTATATATAATATCTATGACACTTGATACAAAAGTATTAACCTGATGCTAGGTTTTAGAGGAATAATGGAGTAGTTTAATTACAAAAAGTGCTCACTCCGTACATTATGTTAACTTTTAATTGATTATATTTTGAATTGCTGTTTAATCTATTGAGACTAAAGCAATCTTCATAAATCTATCCTTCAAAATCTGATAAATTTCCAATAAGGCCGAGTTGCTCACATATATCACTGTCTGAATCATCAATATGCTCCTTGATATATGTCAGATTTGATTCAAGCTTATCTTTGACTTTCTCTTGTGTTAAAAACTTTAGGTCATTAGTAAAAGTTTCTGATGACACTTCATACTTAATTAAAGTTTTTATCTTAGAGATTTCACCTTTTATCTCACCTTTAAGTTTTGCTCGTTCATAGCCAAGTTTTTTACCTCTTTCAAAAACTTCTTTTATTGATTCTTCTAGATCTTCAAGTACATCCAACTCATTCACTATCTTTTTCCACGACAATACTTTGCTCGTCTCACTTACTTCCATTGTATCAAGTTTGGCCTGCAATTCCTTTAATTCCTTTCTGCGTGCGGCTATAGTTTCAAGATTCTTCATAATTTTAACCTCCTTTAGCTATTTTTTTTATAATTCCCCCTCACTGGATTCTTCTCCTAAAAAGTCAATTTCTTTTTTAAACTGTAATAACCTCTATAAATCTCTTGTGCTAAAGTCTGACAAATTTCCCACAAGCCCCAGTTCATCACATATATCACTGTCCGAATCTTCCAGATGCTTTTGAATATATGCTATATTTGACTCAAGTTTATCCTTTACTTCATCTCGTGTTAAAAATTTTAGCTTAGGAATGATTTTTTCTGGTGAGACACCGAAGTCGAGTAAATCTTTTATCTTAGAGATTTCACCTTTTATCTCACCCTTGAGCTTACCCTTAATCTTACCCTTTTCTATTCCTTCCTCAACTCCTTCCTGAAAAGCTTTCTCTTCTAGCATCTTCTGCTCCTTAAGCTCTTCCATTTCATTACTTTTTTGTTTCCAATATAAAATTCTTTGATCTTCACTCAAATTAGCTAATTTCATAATATTATACCCTTTCTTAATTATATCATCTATGTTATCAGGAATATCAGTTTGTTTACTACATTTTATTAAAAAGTCCAACCATTGTTCTTTTAAAGAATTTGTCTTACCTATATCAGTGCTTTTATATGCTTTAGTAAATTTCGGTAATTCAAAAAACTTCCAGTGCATCTTATTTCCTGGTATTTCTTCTTTTGTTTCTACAACCATAGGAACTACTGTCACTTCAAAAATATCTTTATCTTTTAGCATATACTTCCCACGGAAAATATTTTCTTTTTCTATGGCTAATATATATGTATCCATCACAGCTGTATCGTATCGCTGACCTTCCCCTTCTTTTACCTGTCCAGCAATGATTTTAGACATATACTCTTGAGAACGTGGTAAAAAATAATCTTTATATTTCCTTTGCATTTCAACAGCAATCTTTTGATGGCTTCTAGTAGGGGTATCAGGCCCAATAGTGTGAGAATTTACGGTTTTGGACAAGAAATTACTCTGATAGCGTAAATTCTCACAGGTTATATATCTGGTTGTTTAATAACCATATCAGAAAAATATGTTCCCATAAT
>Ga0209084_1002372_pt1 | contig 14690 bp, 26 predicted proteins | sample C_130820_MF_Meta_FD_187309 | JGI IMG/M metagenome (GOLD analysis project Ga0209084, IMG submission 187309) | Freshwater microbial communities from Lake Croche, Canada to study carbon cycling - C_130820_MF_MetaG (SPAdes) (version 2) | ecosystem: Environmental > Aquatic > Freshwater > Lake... | reverse complement strand
GAACGCCGAGCATGATAAATGCAGTAATAACAATCCCGCCGGCAAATACATACAAGGCCAGCATAAAATATTTGGCCATCTTTTCTTTATGTGCTTGTTTGGCTTTTGCCAGTGCTTCTTCACCTTCACGTTTTTCTTTTAATAATCTAGTACGTTCAGCAATCATGTCTTGCCAAATTTGAGGCTTGCCAAGTTGCCAATAGATCATATCCTTTAATGCTCTTTCATCCTCACGTAGTTGATTACTATGCATGGCAAACTCAAGAGCCTGACGACCAAGTTGAGCGTCAGTCTTACCCATAGAATTATGTTTGGCCTTAATGCTGGCCATATGAACTTGGTCAGCAGACTCAAAGAAATGTCCCACCTGCCCAATGATGCTATTAACATCCTTGCCCATGGCAATGGCTTGTTTAATGCCACTGATTGCTGATTGTGCTGCTGAAAAGGCAAGACTTATACTAATTGGATCAATCATTATCCGCCTCTTTTACATATTTCTGGATATAATCTATTAGAACAATCTTTCTTAGCCCATTCAACACAGGTCACTTGCCCTTCAAATGGACTACTTGACCATTGCCATTTTACGCAAACCCATACTTCGTTTTTTTTCAATATTTGATCAGATGAGGCTGTAAGGAATACAACCGCTAATGCGGATATCAGAATACCCGGTTTGAAAATCCACATTAGCCTGCTCCATAATAGTATGCTATTATTTAAAGAAGCAGCAGGTAAAGTTAAGTAGGTAGTTAAGTTATATCCATAGCCAAATACCTTGGCTCATTAACACAGCCCCAATTAAACCAACACCAATGCTGGCCCAAAACATGCCCATGCTGACTGCTAGTATGGCAGCAGACAATAGGACAATGCTGAGTTGGAATGCAGATCCTGAAAATGTCAGCCATGGACCGTGCAGTTTAGCCTCATCACGCGATGCTTCTAATGCTTTGGCTTTGACAAATAGTTCTCGCTTGCCTTCACCTTTTTCAGTATCACTTTCGTATCGATCTATTTTAGCAGTTAGTGCCGCTACTTTTTTAGCATCGTGGCGTGCTTCTGCATCATCACGTGCTGCTTCTGCTATAGTTTGTTTGATACTTTTGGCCTGATAAAAATTCCATGTATCGTTGGCCTTAATAGTATTGGTTAATATGCTACTGCTGTAACCATTGGCAAGATATGTGTTTACTGCTAACAATGCTGCTACAACTGTGATCACCCATCCTGCCTTGTCTTTAATGTGTGCTTCTCTTTCTGAGCGTGACTCCATGTTATGCTCCTTTATCTTTTGCCAAATACTTTGTATTCAAGTAGGTCAATGCGGCTATCCAAAGCGGCCCGGGCCAAGGCCGAGTCTTCACGGATTCTTGCTCGGCTCAATGCTGATTCTTCTCTCAGGGCAGCAAAATCTTTCACACGCTCCAGGGTCATTGCTGCTCGGGCCAGTGCTGCTTCTTCCTTGATCTTTTCCATCTCAATGGTGGTGCCTTGAGGCGGAATGGCCTTGTTCTCAGCACTCACTACTACATTGATTTTGCTTTGCAGCACAGTAAGATCATGACTGGCTGCACTCAATGCCGTCATGAGATATACTATGCATGAAAACATGATGGGTATTCCTGCAAAGGTTATCTTCTCAACCAGGCCACCTTTACTGGCAGCAGCCATCTGAGTCTCTCGTAATTCTTTTACTTCTTTGACCAGTGTTTCAATATCGTGTTCTTGTGTAGACATTTTATGCTCCTAATACATGTAATGCGTGTTCGTAGTGTTTGATACGATCTTCCAAACCAATATAACCACCATTGATCTTGCGGGTCATTGTTTTGATATCGCCCGCATCGGCTTGTACATTTAAGTTATTGCTTTCCCAGAACCAGCAAGCACTTTGTACAGCGCCTTCGAATGTGGCTAGATATTCTGGAACATCTTCTACACTAATTTCAATACTATCTGCAAAATTTTGATAATTTTGTTTACCTGTTAATTGAATTAAGCCGCGCCCGCAATAACGATATCCGTCACCGCTATGTTCATCACCATTGCCCATACGCCCACCATATACACGATTAGCAATCATTTCTTGTTTGCCAGCATAGGCATTAGCAATTTCATCACTTGGAAAATACTTAGGAAATACCTTGCGTAATGTAGCAGCACGATAATTTAAGTTTTCTTTAATAGCAGTAAATCCGCCACTTTCATGAGCACACTGAGCAAGAAATGCTGCTACTCTGTTAGGAGTATTGATATCGTAATCGGGTAATGCTTGTTCTAATGCATGATACCAATGATCAAGATACTGATTACCTGGAATTAATTGAGCGAGTTGTTCTTGTGTTAAAATAAATTCTGACATTATTCTTCCTTTCGAAACATAGCAATAGCTTTTGCCTGTATATTTTTAGCAAATTGTGGTTGTGGAAAATTCCATCCTACAAATGCTCCTAATGCTAACCAAAATAATGTTTCTAACATATCGTCCCCTTAATTTATTTCTTCAAATATTTTCTTTTGAATTTGATACCATTCTATCCATGCATCATTTTTTATAGCACATTCATAATATGTTGTATAATTTAATGTTACAGTTTTTGTGAAATCAACAATACTTATATTTTCGCCATCGATCTTTTTTAACTGAGGACATTTTTCTAATATTAATATAGGTGCATCTGGAAATTTAGCAGTTACTGGAATAGTAGTTGAGCACCCTGTAATTAAAAATGCAAATATGATAAAAATTACAAGGACAAATAATTTAATTAAGTTCATTTATTAGCCTCTATTAATTGATTCAATGCTGCTGCATTGTGTGTATTAATAATAATTTGTGGAATAGGACAATTTTCTACAAACTTAACTACTTCTCGATCTTTAACTACTTCACGATCAACATAGTTAATAATATCCTGTCCCTTAGTTCTAACTAGTTCAAGTTGTTTAACAGTTTTAGTTATTATCTTAACGTTTTCTTCTTGGCTTTTTGCTTCGGCCTCTGCCACTTTAATTTCTAAATCTTTTACTTTGGCTTCCCATTCTGCTTGATTGCTCATTGCACCTTCGAACCATACTCCAACTACAATTAGTAATATTGCGCCAACTTGTATAGGCAATTTGTAAGTGCGAATAGCAGGAATAAAACCTAATATAAAACTAGCAATTAATCCTAATACACCAATTAATAATATAGCGTGAAAAATCCAGTCGGGTAAAAAATTCATCAACCACATATTACCACCTATCTTTTTCTAATACTACAGCACGATTTCCATTTCTGATTAAAAATTTATTTCCAATTTTATTAATTTCGTAATTACCAATATATTTTGATAAAAAGAACATTTGACTTTGACTGCTTTCGTCTAAAGATAATGGACCCGGAACAGTATGTTTGACATCTGCATAATCACCGATAGCAATAAATTTAGCAGAAATATCACCAGCATATGGTTTACTGAATATTAAATTATTATCAGATTCTAACGCAACATCTACAATACCTTGATCAAAGAATTCTTTAACATCAACATTTTTAATTTCCATAACTTTACGTTCATAATCGTCTTTGGTCATTGGAATTGCTTCTGTAATATTTTCTTCATTAAACTCACGACTTTTTGGTTCTTTTTGGTAGCGAAATTTCCATTCGGTACATTTACATAATTGACCAACACCACCTAATAATTCTTTTAATTGAGATTTTAATTCAGGAGTTCTTTGTATTTCGACAAACACTTGATACTGGCCATCGTTTTCCTCTCCAGCACTCATGTCAGCATCGAGAATGAAATCGTATCCTTTTTCAATAAATTCCATCATATCAATAGCAGGATTTTTTTCACGCACATGAAATCCTAGTACTATTACATCTTTATCTTCTCCCATCTTGCTTTTATATTGGTCAACTGTAAATAGTTCTGACACATAATTTTCAAGGTCTCCGGATCTTAATCCTTCATTTAATTTATGCTGTTGCATCTGCTGGCGCCTCCGCTGGTTCTTCTTGTGCTACATTTTCAAGTTGTGCGTCTTGTTGACTATATTTCATCAATTCTGCCATTCTATTATTTTCTTTATTTTCTTTTCCAACATAAACATCTTGCATTAATTTTTTAGGCATAACAATAGTTACGGTCCAAATTGGATGTGCATCGATTTTACCTTTTTTAGTACCAGGTCTAAAGTCACTCGGGTCTTTGATCTTACGTGGTAACATAACTACTTCTTTAGAATAAACAACTTGACAGCCGTAATCTACCAAACGTTTTCCGCCATTGGGATCGGGCATATTATCACGTGACCACATAAATTTGCATTCTACATCGTAGCGATTTACTTTGGGTCCAGCAATAAGTTCGCCTTCTTCCCAATTTTTAAATACATACACATCTAGTTCATCAATGACACGTTCAAAGTCTTTGAGTACTTTAAACGCACTATTGTTTTCACTAAGTGTTTGTAGATTCTTTATAACGTCTATTATGTCGTGGGCCATAGTTGTTCTCTTTATCAAATATTTATCAATAACTAACTGATAGTTTAAGTTAAATTCATAGAGATTCAAAATTGGTGCATTTGAGAGGGTATTTTGAAATAACTTTTAAATATTAGTGCAGGTCGATCTTCACCAAGGAGGTAAAATTGCCTAGAGCCAAAACAAGATCACGGGACTCAAACGAACAGCGCGATCCTAGATTTCAAAAAGAACCAGGTGGAAACTTAATTCAAATTAAGCAATACCTAAAACGCAGTCAGCAAGTTAACATAGTTCCACGAAACCTAAGCCAAGAGAACTATCTTGAATTGCTAAAAAACCCCAAAAAGTACATTATTTTAGCCATCGGTCCAGCCGGTACGGGTAAAACAATGTTAGCCGTACAGATGGCAATTAAATTGTATAAGGAAGGGACTATTAGTAAAATAATTGTAACCCGCCCCGCTGTTTCGGTAGATGAAGAACATGGGTTTTTACCAGGGGATTTAAACGCCAAAATGGCACCCTGGACAAGACCTATATTTGATGTGTTTGAAGAATACTATCACCCTAAGGAGATAGCCGGTATGTTAGAGGATGGATCTATTGAGATTAGTCCATTAGCCTACATGAGAGGTAGAACATTTAAGAATGCTTTTGTCATTGCTGACGAAATGCAAAATGCTACCCCTAGTCAGATGAAGATGTTATTAACTAGAATTGGCAATAATTCTAGAATGGTAGTTACTGGAGATTTAAATCAAGCCGACCGTCCTAGTGAAAACGGTCTCCTAGAGTTTTGCAGTTTGTTCGGACAAGGAGGTGATTCTCGAATGATTGCAATGGCAAGATTTGAAACTCGAGATATTGAACGGCATCCAGTCGTTAAAGAAGTTTTAAAAATCTATAAGGAAGATGCTATCGATTAACTAACTTAAAACAAGAATAATAAACCGCACAGTATTCGACCTGCATCGACTGTGCGGTTTGTTTATTTTCCACCGAGTAAAAACCAGGTACGATCAGATTCTTTTTCCATAAAATAACAATATGCCCAAGGCATTCCTTGATCTTGTTCATTTTCAAAATCATACTTTGGTTCGATTCGAACGCCTAGTAAATCGGACCATGTAGATTTTAACCATTCATAAAAATCAAGATTATCCAGGCCTGTCTCCATTGATTGCAGAGATTGCCATTCTCTCCATAGATCATCGTGACCCAACGATTCTAATTCTATTTTTTTCATTGTAACCGTGCTAGTTTGGTTAATGTTGCTGACAGATTAATTTCAGGATCAGCAATAATAGTGTGATCAACTAATCCTTGTTTAATAATTAATAATGCTGAATCTTTTTGTTCTTCGGTCTTGCCAAACAGATCTAAGTTATCATACATCCATCTGAATATTTCACCAATCTCTTCTGGTCGTGCTCTGCTACATAGCAATTTTCTTGCATCTTTAATTTTGCCTTTCTTGAATAACTCAACCATTTCAATCTTGTAGTCACTGACTCCTTCTTCACCTGCTGTAGGAGTCTGTAATCGGCTATCGCTGACATTTTGTTGTATTAGATTAATACACTTACGTAAATCGGGATATGCTATTTTAACATAGGTATCTAAGGTATCTAAATCAAACTCTACATTTTCCTCAACAAGAATAGTGGCCACTCGGGCTGTGTATTCTGTTAGATCGGTTTTCTCGATGTGAAAGCCCTGACAACGGCTATGCAAAGCAGGAATAATTCTATTCGGATAATTGCAAGTAAGAATAAACCTACTATGGTTACTGTAGGTCTCCATAACTCCTCGAAGGATTGCCTGTGCGTTAGGCGTAAGATAATCTGCTTCATCTAATAGTACCACCTTAAAAGGACCAAACGGAATCATCTGTACAAAGTTGATAATCTTATCACGTACAGTATCTACATTGTTATCACGGCTTGCATTGATTTCTAATACATCATATTCTTCGATGTTGAGTTCATTACATAGAACTCGAGCCAATGTAGTCTTACCAATACCAGCCGCACCACTTAACAATAGATGTGGGATACTGCCTTCTTTAATCCAAGAATTAACTTGTCTCCGCTGTGCGTCATCTCTAAACACATAGTCGATAACTTTCTTTGGCCGATATTTTTCTACCCACAATTCAATCATATATAATCCTTTGTATCAATTATTATAGCATAACTTTAAAGTTTATGCAATAGTGATCTTTCTGGAAAATAGTCCTTTTGTTCTCCAACACGATGTACATCGCTAGTAATACAATGCAATCCCCCGTCCCAAAAATATCTATGTCTAAAATTTAAAATATGTGGAGTAATTCCATGCCGATTAAATGCTTCAAATACTTTCTCATTGTAATTATTGCAGATTACATTTTTCTCATCAATGACTAACATATTCACATCGAACACAGTTTCTTCAACAAATCCAACCCAATGGTCTAACCATTTATTCACATAATTGGTAAAGTCGTCATTAAGTTCCTCCCCAGGAACCCACCATTTACCTCCATGTTTTTTTTTGCTTTCCATAAAAGGTTTTACTTTGTCCCAACTTTGTCCCGGCAAAAATATTACTTCCCAACCTGGAAATGTTTTTTTATAATTTGATATATTATTCAAGGAAACTAGTAATCCTGGTTTAACAGCACACAATACCCCATCCGAATGCCCGTTTGAATCTACTGTTGTAATTCTATAATCGATGAGATAATCTGCAAATTGTTTTCGTTCATACTCTTTTCTGTCTGGCGTATGTCCTGGCCACGTGCCAACATATAAATCCTTGCCTATTCTAAGTGTCATTGCTGAATTAAAATTAGTCATCTCAGGTATACCAGTAGTAATAATTCTATTACCTGCATTTTTAATATCATTAATAACATTATCAAATTCTGGAGGTTGGAACAAATTAACTTTCCAATAAAAATCATTTCCTAGCATGATACTATAATCTCTAGGAGTCATCGGCGGCTGCCGAATACGTTGTGTAGTGATATCTATGTAATCTAAATAATTATTTGTAAGTGTAGGCCTTAGTACTTTTACACCAAAACTTTCTAATAGATTAACTAATTTTTGATAATCTTCTTCAGTCTCTTGTGCTATTTGTTGCAGCACTTGTCTTACATTTGAATTTTTAACAAAAGAATAAAACTCAGGGGAATAAGATTTACCCACTATACAAACTTTTAACGGATCCCAATGTTGATGTACTGAATACATTATAATGTTCCTAACACTTCATAACCGTCTATTTGTTCTTTGTATTTGTCTGCTGTACCTAGATAGTAATACTTGAACCCTCTTGATTTATAAATTGCACATTCATTTTTTAAACTTTCAATACCTAATTTTAATTCTGGATTTTTATAATCCCAAGCAAATTGTGTACCTTCGCAATTGAATTGATCTAATATAGTTGTTAAACTGAATGCAACAATATTGTTATTATGTTGATAGCCGATGATTTCTACGATAGGATTTTGATAATGATTATCAAATAGAGGCATCACACTTTCAAAATTTTTATAACTGCAATATTGTTTATAGATATAGTTAAGTTGATCTACGTTAGGTGCTGGAATATAAATCCAATTATCTAATTGAATATAGTGTGTTTTACTTAAATCTATTCTACAGAATTTTAACGCCACGAGACTACTGAATCTAATTCATCTGTAGACCAAACATCGTAATAACCGTTATTGCGTAGTTGTCCAGACGCAATATTTAGTTTATCTAATTTTTGCATCAACAATAATCCGCAGTGTCCAAAATTCATTTTTACACCGTTGATAAATTCTAAGTCATCTGGGTGATCTTCAAGAATGACATAACCGGCAGGTATTAACATTTTATTTTTGTCTTCTACCCACTTTTGTAAAGTTAACGGGTCTATGTAAGTGTGATCAAAACAAATGACCACTACATCCTTTTGTTCTAATATATATGTACTTTCTCTTAGTACATCTGCAAATTCTGCTACGGTACAAAACTTGTAGGAAATATTATCTTTAACCCTTGCCTGTCTTGCAAAAGGGCACGGAGCCCAATTGTTTAACTGTTGATTAGGAACTTCTAAAAAATTAATTATCCAATTAATTAATTTTTCTTTGATATCTTGTTGATCTAACATTATCCACGTAACGACTCCATTGTAATAATTTTTGCTATGCTATGTCCAAGATCGTCGTCGTGGCTGACAATGTGTAGTTGATTTTGACTACGATCCTTTTGACGATCATAAACACGAGTCTCAACAATGGTACCGCCGTTAGCACGATAGATACTCAAACGCAAGGGTTCTGTGCTGAGTGTTTCTCCCTCTGCTGCTGTTATACCAATACCCAGTCTCGACACTTTATTTTCTCGTTGTGGCTCGTCCTGCGGGAATATAAAATTGTGCATTTTCTTTCGTAACCAGTTCATGCTGTTAGTCCTTGTGCTAGGGTTTTCATATCTTCGTCGGTCATGAAAAACTGATATGTTGATGCAAAGTCAACCTCACCATCCTTCATGCATTCTTGAATAAATTCAACGGCATTAAGATTATTTGGTGTAAGACATTTCCAAGATTTAACACGGAGTCTAAATGCTTGATCTTCTTTGACTGTAAATTCTTTCATTTCTTTTTTCCTTCTGCTTCTGCTACACGCTTGCGTAGGCTGCTACTACTAAAGGAATGATCTCGTCCGTTATAGATGATTTCAATTCCACGCTTTTGACAAATATCTTTACCTGTAAAGTCCTTGTCTGCATACTCTATACCTAATATTCTAACATCAACAGGCAAAATAAGCAAGAGATCGTTGAGGTCTTTTTCTGTTTGATATACAACTACTTCGTCCACATTACGATTTGTACTTAGTTGAATTTGACGTTCTACAATGCTTTGGATAGGAGGATTTTTCGTATCAGGACGATCAATAGTCGGATCTGTTTGTAACGCTGCAATTAGGTAATCACAATGATTTTTGGCTTCTGAAAGCATGGCAACATGTCCAGCATGAAAAAGATCAAAGGTTGAAAATGTAATACCAATTTTTAACCCTTCTTTTTTTAGTTCTTTAACTTTATTGAATATCATTTTTAAGATACTTCTATGCCCTACGCATCCAATCTTGCGGTTTTTCATCAGCAGATGCTAGTATAGCCTTCGTATCAACTCTGCGTAATTCAACAATATTTTCGTTGTCTAATTCAAATTCAATAGTCCTGGTCCATCGACCGTGCTCTATTAAAATCCATTCACCGACTGTGACATCCGTTTGCTCGGGTCCAACAGCCCACACCTTACCCCATCGCGGATATATACCTTCTGCTTTTCCATTATCACTAGTAATTAAGATTCCAGCAGCAGTTTTCTGCATATCAAAATCCATATCCGAAACTAAAACATTGTCACGGATCGGAATTATTTTACCTTTAACTTTCATTTGTACTTTTTCCTTTTTTAATTAGTACTGGTGCAGTCTCTGGAACTATTTTAGGTTCGGATTCTGCTTTAGGTTCTACCGGTTTGCTTTTTTCTGGTATTGCCTTTGGATTATTTTCATAATATTCTGCCATTACATCTTCACGTTTTTTAATAATTGTACCGCCGGGCCCTAATTCGTCACCTCGTGCATTTACTCTTACATTACCAATGGCAGGCATTAGTTCATTCTGACTCATTAGTTTTTCCATATCAACAGATCTACCCTGCATTGATTTATATGTTTTTCCCATTATATTCTCCTATTTTAAAAATTCTTTAATATCAAGATTATACTTGATACTGTCTATTTTGTGAACACCTAGCAAGTATAAACAATAACTTGCCACACTGCTACCTCTTCCAACACCCCATACTATCTTGTTTTCTCTTAAGGTATCTACTAGGTATTTAAGGTAACATAGCAGTTCAATCATATCGTATTGAGCAAATAATTTTAACTCATCTAGTACTCTATTGATTTCTGTATCCGTTTTACATAAGGATAGAATATGTTCTACTATGTTAATAGATGTAGATTTATACCTTTCCGGCATAAACCAGTCGTCTTGTAAATTTGTATCAAATTGTTTTAACGATATATCGGGTTTGATATATTTTTCTAAATACTCAAAATTATCTCTGTTTAGATCTTTAGAAATATTAAATTGATCTGTAGTATTTTGATCCAAATATATATTTTTAAATGATTTAATTTTACCTGTATAAATGGCATCAAATAATTCATTAGCAGATAAAAATACAGCACCGTAATCGTCAATTCTCATAGTGCTAGTTTAACATAACCGTTAAGTTAATGTCAAGAGTCTATTTTAATAAATTCGCCTAAATCTTGATTTTGATTTTGAATTAATTTTTTGTTGGCCAATGCTTGCCTACGGTATTGTTCTTCCTTGTAGGCTTCAAGGATTACTGCTAGTTGATGCATAACTCCGCCTTGCCCAAATTTTGAAGCAAGGAAATATTTTTGCATTAACTCAGTTATTTTGTTATCTATATCTGTGTCTTTTAAAGTGGACAGATCATTCAACAGTGGATTAAACATTTTATGGAAGTGTAACTTTTGAACCGCCCATAGTATACCATGTTCCGGTGCTACTATATACAGGTTTATAATATCCAGTGGTTAAAAACACCATAGTACCGTCATCGACTGATCCTAAATTATAAAGTTCAGCAGGGGTGTAATTATTTAAAACCAAATCAGCAGGGTTGGCAGAATTTAATTGTAGATTTGTTATTTCGTTAGCCGCAACCCCAAGGGCAGATTGGATCTGTGAAAAATTAGTTCTAAATCCCTGTGTATCATTATTTGCTCCAGATACTGGAAAATTAATATTAATTAGTCCGCTAAAATTTGTAATTGTACTTGACACTATCTAACTCCGATTCTTTTTATTATTTATTGAACTAAAATTATGGCATTCTTTTTTTAAGAATTTCAATCTCATTTGAAAGATCTTTAATTGCTTCAATTAATAATGGTATAATTCTTTCATACTTAACTGTTAAGAATCCGTCATCTCTTTCAATAACTACTTCAGGTAATACTTTTAATAATTCTTGAGCGATAATACCTGCTTCTTTATGCGCTTCATTTGTTTTTAAATTATATGTAATGCCTGATAATGTTATTACCTTTGCTAAACCGTTGTCAATGGGTGTTATATTAGTTTTTAATCGAATATCTGATGGAGTTCCGTAGTATGCTGTAATTTCTTTAAGACTGTTAATATTCCCACCAACATTTAAATCGCCGCCAAATCCAACGCCACCGACTACTTGTAATGCGCCTGTAGTCGTAGAAGTTGATGACAGTGAACTGGTAAGGGTTAATGTATTTTGGAATACAGGAGTACCATATTGTCCACCACTGGAAACAAGAACACTACCCTGTGTTCCTGAACTTGCAAATCCAGTTTGTCCAGATCCAACTTGATACGCAATTCTTCCGGGCCCCCCACCTGCAATATTTGTTGCAGTATTTGAAGTTCCTGCCCCTACTGCTGATAAATCAACCCAAGTAGCAGTATTTCCTGCTGCCATTTGTAAAACCTGTCCAGCATTACCAGTAGCAATAAATCTAGTTTGTCCAGCAGCACTTTGTATTGGAATATATCCTTGAAGACCCCCACCTAAATTATCTGAGGTAACAGAACCATTAACTTTAATACTTGATGTATTGGTAAATACCGGCCCACCTGCATTAGTTCCATTGCTTAATAATATTTGGCCAATAGTACCTGTAGCAGCAAATGCAGTTACACCCGGAGCACTTTGATAATGTAATTGCCCAGGTCCTCCATTTGCAATATTTGTTGCGGTATTTGCCATCGCCGATGTTGGACTAGGTTGCCATGATAAAGAAGTTCCATTAGATGTTAATACTGTATCTGCTGCACCCGGTGCTATAAACAATGTTGTATTAGCCGCTGATTGGTAAGGCAATGCCCATGGTATTCCACCTATAAGATTAACAGCCGCCCCTACAGAAATACTTGAAGTACTTCTAAATACTGGTCCAACTGCACTTGCACCATTACTTACTAATAGATTTCCTGATGTTCCTGCCCCTAAAAATACCGTAGTACTTGGTGCAGATTGATAAGGCATTTGCCCAGCGGTACCGCCGGCTAAGTTTGTTGCAATAGATATTCCACCTGATACTATACCATAAATTGTTCCGCCTACTCTTAAATCTCTAGCAATACCAACTCCACCTGCAACTACTAATGCACCTGTACTACTTGAAGTTGCTTGAGTTGTATTATTAATGGTGGTTACATCATCCGTTGTAACAGACACACTTGTTATTGTTGTATACTGTATTACTAGTTTATTGGCAGTTATTGTACCGCCCACTTGCAAATCACCTGCAACACCAACTCCACCTTTAACTACTAATGCACCTGTTAAAGCAGATAAAGACGTAGTGGTATTTGTTATTGTCATCGCAGGGGATGTCAATGTTTTATTATTTGTATGATATGAGATATCAGAAATTGCACCAACATCATAATAACCAGCAACTCCGCTAACCATTGTAAGATATTTGGTAGGAGTAACTTCAGCAGAAGTTAAAGAAGTTATATATTCTTTATCGCTATTTGTTGCATATCCCACTGTTAATGTAGAAGTAGATATCCATGTAGCAGTACTTGTTACAGTATTATATCGTAATAAATTTCCATTATTTCCTGGAGCAATAAATGCTGTTGAACTAGAACTTTTCTGAATAAGAATAGCACCGGCAATACCACCACCAACATTAGTAGCAGTGAAAACACGTTCTCCTTCGCTACCTGTATAACCAGTTGTACCTGTTGACCCTGTATAACCTGTACTACCTACAAATCCTCGACTACCGTCATAACCTACTCCGGGAAGACCTTGGCTACCTACAAATCCTGTGGTTCCTGTAGTACCTCGACTACCAGTCCAGCCTATATTACCCTGCGTACCTGTTGATCCGGTAAATCCGGGAATACCTTGAACACCTTGAGTACCAGTAGAACCTACATAACCAACACTACCCCAATATCCGGGAAGACCTTGGCTACCTACAAATCCGGTGGTTGCTAGTAATGTTATAGCATTAGCAACTGATAAGTTACCCTCAGTTCCTTGATCCGAAACTATAAAAACGGTTGCATTTGTTGGTTGTGTTATTTCAGTGGTTAAAACTTCTGATAAGGGTGCTCTTGTGGCCATTGATTACTCCAGATTAAAATTATCTAATCTTATTTATTAAATTCATTAATGATTCAGTGCAACGTACTGTTATTCAATAAATGTATATCAGAAATACCAAATATTTTTAAAATTCTTTTTACGGATTTAGGAGGATCATCCATTAACTCTTCTGGAATTAGAATGCTTTTTAGTTCTCCAGAAGCACTTATTACAAATTCATAATCGCCTTCTTCAAGGATTTCTGAACTAAAATCTTCATCTTTATTGATCATTATACTATCTTTTTATTACCTGATATTTATGTAGAGGTAAATATAGTATCATTTAATTCTTAAAGGAAATGAATCATGTTTAAAAAAATCAAAGAGTTCTTCGTGGGAAAACCAGCAGAAGTAGCACCAACATCTGTTGAAACAGCACCTTATAAGGTGCCAGAACCAGCAGCAACAACATCAATTCCATTAGTAGTTGAAACTGCACCTGCACCTATTGTAGAAGTAGCACCTGTTGTAGAAGTAGCACCTGAGAAGAAAGTACGTAAACCACGTGCTCCAAAGGTGGAAACAACAGCCAAAGAAAAAGCCCCAGCAAAAGCCAAGGCTCCTAAATTAACTGTTATTAAAGTTAGTAAGGTAAAATCAAAGAAGGTTTAATTCTTTAGCCTGTTTGTGTAATGCAAAACTGGCTAAATTTTTGCCTTTAGATTCGCACATAAGATCAAACTGATCTAAAAAACTCAGTGCCCATTCGTTTACCGGAGTATTCCAGTAAAAATTAGAATGTGCTCTGAGTTTTTGTTTTTTGTAACCTTCTGTTAGCAAAGACTCCAACCTTGGGCGATCAGTAGTGGAATGATCGACAAGTACATCCTCACGACTAACGCTGTAATGCATAGTAGGACGCACACCACGCCAACTATCAAGCACTTTTTGAATACGAGTATCTTGGGGTGATATATATTCTCCTTCTCTAATCCAATTATGGTGAATGTCGAGAA
>Ga0209084_1002371_pt1 | contig 14694 bp, 12 predicted proteins | sample C_130820_MF_Meta_FD_187309 | JGI IMG/M metagenome (GOLD analysis project Ga0209084, IMG submission 187309) | Freshwater microbial communities from Lake Croche, Canada to study carbon cycling - C_130820_MF_MetaG (SPAdes) (version 2) | ecosystem: Environmental > Aquatic > Freshwater > Lake... | reverse complement strand
CGCTTCCATCAGAGATTTGACAACGCGCAGTCCCAAGCCGCTGTGCTGGTCGCCGGGACTTCGGGCCGCACTGACCTGATAGAATGGTTCGGTGACAAAAGGGAGCTTTTCTGCAGGGATTCCTGGTCCTGTATCGCGCACTACGATGCGGGGACGGTCAAGTTCGACTACCTCAACCGAGACAGAGGATCCAGGCCCACCGTAGGTGAGGGCGTTGTCCAACAGGTTGTCGAGACACTGCGCCACCCTATCGGGATCAGCAACCACTGAAACCGGACCTTCGCTGGTCACAACCAGCAACAGTTTTGATCCCTGGGATAGGGCTTGGTCTTGTCGGTTCTCGATACACGAGCTGACCAATTCCCCCAAATCCAGTTTCTGAGAGTGCAGAGGAAGCTCTTTCAGGTTAAGGCGGGAGAGCTCCAGCAGGTCGCTGACCAGGCGCAACAGACGGTCTGCCGTGCGGGAAATAGAATCGACGGCTCTTCGATGCCGTTCTGGGTCTTCCGCCAGCCCATCCCGCAGGGCTCCAGCCATGGTAGAGAGGGTGGTCAACGGGGTCCGAAACTCATGGGCAATGTCTGCCATGAAATGCTTGCGTGCGAGGCTCTCGTGTTGAAGCTCTTTCATTTGGTAGGAAATCCGTGCCCCAAGGGTATCGAGGGTAACGGCTAATTCTGTCAGCTCACCGGGACCCTGAAGGGTGGGCTTCTGCAAATAGTTTCCCTCCGTCATGGCTCGGGCCGTCGAAATAAGCGAATTGAAAGACTTGCTGAATCTCAGCCAAAAGGCAAAACCGACGAACAAGGAGAAAAGGATACCTACCCCGAGCTTCCAGACGAGAAGGCGAAGTGTGAAGTTTGAACGCGCCGAATAAAGCCCGTTCTTATCGTTTCTAGGTGGCCTCGTGCCGGCCTCATGAAGGACCGGAAAGCTCCCTAAATAGAACTCCATAACTCCAAAGCGAGCAGGTCCCGGTGGGTTCGGGTACAAATCAGGATGCGCCATGGCCAGCTCGTAGTCGTCCTTCTCCCTCAAGTAAAGCAGGTAGTTGCTGATTCCCACGGAGAGAATTCCGCTCACGAAAGCGATGAGAAAGACGGCGATGGTGATTTCCCACCGGAGGCTAAGCTTCCGGGCGGAAGGCATAGCCCACTCCTCGAATCGTGACAATGGGGCATTCGGTGAGTCCTGCGCCGATGAGCTTTTCTCTGAGCCGGTAAATCTGGTTGTCAACCTGGCGCATGCCTACATGGTAGGTGTCGCCGTCGCCCCACACCTTGCGGATCAACTGATTCCGGTTGAAGACGGTCTTCGGTTGCTCCATGAGTGTCACCAAGAGGTCAAACTCAAGGGAGGTCAAAACCACGTCTTTGGACTCAACTACAACCCGGTGCTCGTCCAGATAAACCGCTAGTCCGGACCATTGGAGCGATGCAGCGTTCTGAGTTTCCCGCTTGGTTCGCCGCAAGAGCGCTCTCAAACGCGAGACCACCTCGGCAGCTGAAAAAGGTTTCGTGACGTAGTCGTCGGCACCTTTGTCCAGAGCCCGGATTTTGTCCATTTCTCCCTCTCGTGCCGAGAGCATCAGGATGGGGACAGTCGATTGGCGTCGGATTCTCTCGCAAACCGATACGCCGTCGAGCTCAGGCATCATGACATCGAGAATGACGAGGTCGGGTTGTTTGGAGGAGAACCTTTCGAGGGCTTCCCGGCCATTAGTTGCGCGCACGACTTCAAAACTTGCGGCTTCCAAATACCAGCTCAAACCTTCGATGAGATCGCCATCATCGTCGACAACCAAGACAACAGTACTCATGTTTGCTCCCCGAGCACTATAGTCCTTCTAGACTACAGGATATGTCTCAAATCTGTCTAATTCTTGTACCAAATGTGATCTAAGTCGTGGGCTCTTTCCGTCTTTTAGTCGGGTGAACGGGTCTTTTTGCCAATCTGGCGTCCTTTAGCAGCCTTCAGTGCAGCCTCAACATTTGATTCCGCCCATTCGATATTGCGACTGATGGCGATAAGGGCATTCTTCAGGTCACGGCGACGCACCGCGTTGATGATTTCCAAGTGGTCGACGCAAGTTTTGGCGAGGCGCTCTAGGTTGGTAATGTCTGAGAGCCTGACGAAATGGATCTGCGAGTCGATGGCAGCCAAGCTTTTGGCCAACACACTGTTTCCCGTAGCCTCGGCCAACGCATGGTGGAAGTGCTCGTCTTCCTCGGCGGCATGAATGAAGAGGTCGGGCAGGCCATCGCGCAGTTCGGTCCAGCGGGCTTCCAGGCGGTCAAGGAATGCGTGATCTAGTTCCTGTTTGCAAAGCAACGACACCACTTCAAGTTCGAGTACGAGCCTCACATGGTAGGCATCCCGTATTTCTTTGAGCTCAAGTTCGCGCACCGCATAGTTCTGACGGGGATTCTTTTTAACCAAACCCCGTTGCACCAACATGTTGAGCGCCTCTCGAACAGGGCTACGACTGACCTGGAACTCGGCGCAAAGACCTTCCTCGGTCAGCCTGTGTCCCGGGGCATACTCGAGTTTGAGAATCCGAAGGCTTAATCGCTCGTAGATATCGACACTGAGGTTTTCAGCCAACTTCTCTCCTCCCTGGCGCTTCCATCGCCTGTTCAAAGTATATCAGTATACAATAAATATCCAAGTTTGTAGTTCACCACAGCAATTGATAAAAAATAACTCTATATATTACAATGAAATAATGACATTTAATAATTTGTTGACAGTTTGACAATCTCCCCATACCATGAAAATTGTATACAATATCGGCGTTGCCGCTGATCTTTGGGGCTTACCCCCGCGCATTCGATCGAAATGAGGAGTTTCGCATGCCACAAGAATTGACCAAACCGAAGCTGTGGGTTCTAGGAGACCTGAACGGGTTTTTCGGCCTGTTCACCAATGTTCTCCTCAACACCATTGTCCTGACTAGCCTTTCACTCTTTGTGGTGAAAATCCCTGAGGCCACGGTTTACGGGCGCATTCTTCCGGCCCTGGGGCTTGCGCTGATGCTTGGCAACATTTTTTATGCTTATCTGGCTTACCAAAAAGCCAGAAAAGAGCAGCGGGACACCGTCGCGGCCTTGCCCTATGGGCCCTCGGTTCCTCACATGTTCATCGTGGTCTTCGCTGTCATGTTGCCCTCATATCTGGCTACACAGGATCCTCTGTTGGCATGGGTTCTTGGACTCATTTGGGCCCTCATCATCGGCCTGATTGTCATGGCCGGTGCACTTATTGGCCCCATCATCCGCAAATACACGCCCAAGGCGGCAATGTTGGGCACTTTGGCCGGCATTTCTATCACCTTCATCTCGATGGCTCCGGCCTTTCAGATGTTCGACGTCGCTTGGATTGGCCTGATCTGTTTCATGATCATCATGATTTCGTGGATGGGTAATGTGCGTTTGCCCTTCGGCATCCCTGGTGGTCTGGCGGTCGTCCTGGTCGGAGCCATCCTAGCTTGGGGTGCGGTGTTGCTCGGCTTGCCAGGGTACTCAACCCTCATGCACCCCGAAGCGGTTACGGCCTCGTTCCAGCAGTTCGGCCTGCGCCTGCCCACCTTCAGCTTCGATGTCTTCTCGAAATCCGCTGACTTGGTTTGGCCACTGTTGGTCACGGCTATCCCCCTGGGCATCTACAACTTCACCGAGGCCATGAACAACGTAGAGTCTGCCGCGACGGCCGGTGATGACTACGACCTCCGCGCGGTGTTGCTGGCCGACGGTACAGGCGCCGTTTTAGGCGCGTTTGCCGGTTCGCCCTTTCCTCCCGCTGTGTACATTGGCCATCCCGGCTGGAAGGCCATCGGTGGACGCATCGGCTACTCGTTAGGCACAGGAATCGCCATCGGGCTGGTCTGCATGCTCGGGCTCACGGCCCTGCTGCTGGCTGTTATTCCCTTGGTGGCCATCCTACCAATTCTTCTCTTCATTGGCCTCATCATTGGCTCGCAGGCCTTCCAGGCCACCCCAAGACGCCACGCTCCGGCGATCATTTTGGCCCTCGTGCCCAACATTGCCGATTGGCTTCACACCCAAGTGAACAATGTGGTATCGGTCGCAACCGGCACAGGTGTGACCCCCAAGCTCGCTGCCGACCTAGCCTCGAATGTTTCGGTGTACTACACAGGCATGTCGGTTGCCGGTGGAGGTGGAATCTTGGCCGGTTTGGTGCTCGGTGCCATCGGGGTGTTTGTGATTGAGAAGCGCTTCAATTGGGCCGCCGTCTACGCGGGCATAGCAACGGTGTTGTCGTTCTTCGGCTTCATCCACGGTAGCCAGCTCGCCGTCAACGCCTCACCCACAGTGACGTTCGCTTACCTGATTTCTGCGCTGATCTTTGTCTACTTCATGTACCAAGAGAAAAAAGATGGACGCGGAATCAGCTGGAAGCCCATCAGCGAAGCTGCGGACGACTGAGCCATGCCTAAGATTCTCTTTGTCAACGGGACCTTGATGCGGGGTCTTGGCCTCCACAAGAACCTCGCCGGCGCTGAGTTTCTAGGTGAGTTCGTCACAAAAGCCAAGTACCGTGTGTTCAGTATCGGCGACGTTCACCCTGGCATGTACGAAGTGAAGCAGGGTGGAGTTGCTGTCGCCGGAGAACTGTATCGGCTCCCCGACGACGTTTGGAAGCGGGTGGAAGCCGGCGAACCTCCGCACCTGTACGATGGCCCGGTGGAACTGGAAGACGGCCGGGTCGTCGACGGAATCCTGTATCCTCGAGACAAGATTCGAAGCGAACACGTCGACATCTCTGAGTTTGGAGATTGGCGCAAGTACATGGCGAGAAAGAAGGGGAACCCAACATGAAGAAAGAAATCGTCGCGCAGCCCTACAACCTTAAGTTTGACCCTAAGACGACTGCGCTCATCGTGATCGACATGCAACGGGATTTTGTCGAAGAAGGCGGCTTTGGAACCCTTCTTGGCAACGATGTCTCGCTCCTCCGAGCGGCGATAAAACCTTGCCAGGCGCTTCTCAAGGCCGCTCGGCAAGCCGGTCTTCGGGTTTTGCATACCCGCGAGGGTCATGATCCATCGATGTCAGATTGTGCTCCCACCAAGAAGGCCAGAGGAAACTTGAAGACTGGAATTGGCGACAGCGGACCTATGGGCCGGATTCTCATCCGGGGTGAGAAGGGCCACGGAATCATTCCGGAGCTTCAACCCCTGCCCACCGAAGCCGTGATCGACAAGCCCGGCAAGGGTTCGTTCTACGGCACCGATCTTGACCTTATTTTGCGCAACTACGGCATCAGCACCCTGTTGGTTTGCGGAGTCACCACCGAAGTCTGCGTGACAACAACAGTGCGAGAAGCCAACGACCGCGGCTATGAGTGTGTGGTCGCCTCTGACGCCGTTGCTTCGTATTTTCCCGAATACAACCGGATGGCTTTGGAAATGATTCAGGCTCAGGGCGGGATTTTTGGCTGGGTAACCCCCTCGCAGCACATCATCGAAGCGATTTCGTAACCGACGGATGGCTGGCATACTCAGGGCCAAAGACTACGGCGATCGTGTCTTTCGTGGCGAAGAAACTGCAACAGTGCATTCGGTGTTTGAGCGGGGATTCAACCTCGCGATGGCCGACGGCCGGCTAGTTCACGTTGCTATCGACAAACCCTCTGAGCATCCTCAAATGGTGGGCTTCGGCGCCTGCGCAGGTGCTTGGCTTGGGCCAGAAGTGGGGAGCCGGTTTCAGGTTTCAGAATCGCGAAAGCTTTTGCAAGGCTCAAACTTGGTGATCGATTGCCGCCACGCGTTACCGTTGGAAGCCCTTACCCTGCAAGCAACCTGCCTTTCTCAGGAGCAATTGCGACAAATTGATAGCTCAGTGCGAACCAGTAGGCAAGGCCGCGACTTGGAACATTGGCAGGTGTATTTCACCGCGATTGAGTCTCAGGTTCGGGCTTTCACGTCCACGGGCAGGGTAGAGCACCTCGAGTCTGTGGTCGGACTAGGGCTGGGACTCACGCCTACTGGGGACGACGTTCTGGTGGGTCTTTTGGCGTCTCTGAAGAGCCGGGGTTCGCAGCACACAAAAGACCTCGAAGACCTGATGCGGGGCTACGCGGACCGAACTACCGACGTGAGTGCCGATCTGTTGAGGGCAGCGGCCGCAGGGTACTTTCCGTTTGCGCTGGTAGATCTGGCCAACTCAAAACCCGACCGTGGAGCGGGGGAAATCGAGTCTTTGGTGACGCGCATCTGCGCCATCGGGGCTACGTCGGGAATGGATACTCTGCTCGGTTTTATGATGGGAATGCAGGAGGTTCATTAACCATGGAAAACACACAACACTTCCTCACAGGGTATTACCGTGACTCAGTGGCCTTGATGCAGCTCTCGTCCAAGCTCGCCGCGCAAGAGGGGGTTGCTTCCGCCTCGGCGCAAATGGCTACGGCCGCCAACCTTGAACTTCTGGTGAATGCCGGTTTGCTCGACCAGGTTGTGCCCGCCCGCCCGAACGACCTACTCCTTGTCATCCGGGCCTCGACGGCCGCGCACGGGCAAGCCGCATTTGAGTTTGCCCAGAAGACTCTTGACGAAAAACCCTCGGGGGGCGGCCCAGAAAAACCCGAGCCGCCGCGTTCGGTTGAAATGGCACTTTCTGCGCATCCCGAAAGCAACTTGGTTCTCATCTCGACCCCGGGGGAGTTTGCCGCAGCGGAAGCGCTCAAGGCCTTAAAGCAGGGGCTTAACGTGATGATCTTCAGCGACAACGTTTCTGGAGCGCAGGAGGTCATGTTAAAGACCTATGCCCGCGACCATGAACTGCTGGTGATGGGCCCCGATTGTGGAACCTCCCTTATTGGTGGAGTTCCGTTGGCGTTTGCCAATGTAGTGGCCGCGGGGGCCATCGGTGTCGTGGGGGCCTCCGGTACGGGCATTCAGCAAGTCACGTGCCTCGTGGATGCGTTGGGCGAGGGGATCTGTCACGCTATTGGTACTGGTGGTCACGACCTGAGTGAAGAGGTTGGCGGGATCACGATGCTCGCAGCCTTGGATTTGCTGGCCCATGACAACAACACGGAAGTGATTGTTTTACTTTCCAAACCCCCGGCTAGGTCGGTGGCGTTGAAGATCATCGCTGCGGCCAAGCTTGTGCCCAAGAAGGTTGTGATCTGTTTCCTGGGGGCAGTCGAACAACTCGATGGAAGTAACCTCTCGTACGCTCGCACCTTGGAAGAGGCGGCCATGCTTGCTGTGGGTCTGCTTCGCCCCTCACGAAAGCTATCCCTCACCGGCCGCCTGGTGAGGGAAAAAAATCAGCTCGACCCCCATCGCACCAAAGGCTTTGTACGGGGCCTTTATACCGGTGGTACCTTCTGCTACGAAGCGCAAATCCTGCTTCAGTCTGCCCTTGGTGAGGTGTATTCCAATATTCCTACCAAGGGTGTCAAAAAACTTCCTGACCTTTGGACAAGCGTGGGCCATACCATCCTCGACTTGGGCGACGATGTTTTCACCCGGGGCAAGCCGCATCCGATGATCGACCCCTCCACCCGTAATGAAAGGCTTCTCAAAGAGGCCCTTGACCCCCAAACCGGACTCATCCTTTTGGATTTGGTGCTGGGTTACGGAGCTCACGAAGACCCCGCGGCCGGTCTTGTCGAGGTGATCCGCCAGGCACGTGAATCGGCCCACAAAGGCGGCCGGAGACTCGAGTTCGTGGGCTTTATTTGTGGCACGACGAAGGACCCCCAGGGCTTCGAAAAACAGGCTTCCACCCTCCGTGGCGCGGGTGTGATTTTAGCGCAAAGCAATGCCCACGCCGCCGAGATGGTGCAATACCTCGTTACCGGGAGGCTTTTGTGAACAACTTTCTTACCAGCAAAACGCAAGTCATCAACATCGGTTTGGCTTCGTTTTCCCCCCCTATCCGGTCGCACGGCGGCACCTCGGTTGACCTGGAGTGGCGTCCGCCGGCCGAAGGCAACAGTGCTTCGGGATTGGCGTTGGCCCATCTGATGAACGACGGCAAGATCAATGCTGCCAACCAAGTGGCTTTGGAGCGTTACCAGGCGGCTCAGCCTATCCTCGTCGGAGTTGGGGTGGCTCGAGAAGAGCTCAAAGGTCTCGGGCCCCGTATGCTACTGCACTCCGGACCTCCCATCGCCTGGGAAAATATGTGCGGCCCGCAAAAGGGTGCGGTGCTCGGCGCCATTGTTTTTGAAGGTTGGGCCAGCACGCTCCTAGAAGCCGAAAGTTTAGTGGCCCACGGGGAGGTGAAACTCGACGCCTGCAACCACCACAGCGCAGTTGGTCCCATGGCCGGCATCATTAGTCCTTCCATGCCTGTGTGGATCATCGAGAACACCACGCACGGCAACCGCTCCTACTGCAACATGAACGAAGGGCTGGGCAAGGTGCTTCGTTTCGGCGCCAACGGCCCCGAGGTCATTGAACGCCTGGTTTGGATGCGTGAGGTGCTCGGCCCCACAGTGAAATCCATCTTGCAACACCTGGGCCCGGTTGCTCTGGGGCCCCTGATAGCGCAGGCCCTGCACATGGGCGACGAGGTTCACAACCGCAATGCGGCAGCCAGTGGCCTTTTCTTCAAAAAGCTCACCCTCGCAGGCCTTGAAATCCTTGCCAAATTGGACGCCAGAAAACTAAAAGATACCCTGGCCTTCATTGCCGCCAACGATCACTTTTTCCTGAACCTTTCCATGGCGGCCTGCAAAGTGATGCTCGAAGCCGCCGATGGTGTCGAGAACTCCACGATGGTAACCGTCATGGCCCGCAATGGCGTCGATTTTGGCATCCAGATTTCTGGCCTCAAGGGGCGCTGGTTCACCGCTCCAGCACCCTTTGTCGAGGGGCTGTTTTTCTCCGGCTACAGCCAGCTCGATGCCGCCCGCGACCTGGGTGACAGCGCCATCACCGAAACCGCAGGTGTGGGCGGCTTCTCGATGGCTGCCTCTCCCGCCATTGTTCAGTTTGTCGGGGGAACCCCCGCAGACGCCCTTGCCAACACGCGAAGAATGTTGCAAATCACGCTCGGTCAAAACTCTGCCTTTACCTTGCCGGCGCTCAACTTTGGGGGTTGCCCGGCGGGGATCGATGTTCGAAAGGTGGTCGACTCTTCCATCCTTCCGGTGATCAACACCGGAATTGCCCACAAGCTTGCGGGCATAGGACAAATCGGAGCAGGCATTACCCACGCCCCGCTTTCCTGCTTTGTGAAGGCAGTCGAGGCCTTGGCCCTCAAAGGAGTGAACTAAAATGGCAGGAAGCAAAATTGTCGTTATCGCTGTTGGAGGAAATGCCCTCATTAAGGACGCCAACAGGAACTCGATCGCCGACCAGTTTGAGGCGGCCGAACAGACCGCAAAAATGGTGGTGCGTCTGGTCAAAGAGGGCTGGCGAGTTGTACTGACCCACGGCAACGGACCACAGGTAGGCTTTGCCCTGCGCCGCTCGGAGTTGGCCGCCAAAGAGCTGGCGCCGGTGCCCATGGACTACGCCATAGCCAACACGCAGGGAACCATTGGCTATATGTTTCAAAAGGCTTTCTACGAAGCATTTGCCCAAGAAGGGATGGACGTGCCCGTCGCAACAGTGATCACGCAAACCATCGTAAGCAAGGATGACGTTGCGTTTCTCAACCCATCCAAGCCCATTGGCGCGTTTTACGAAGAGGAAGTGGCCAAACACCTGGCCCAGGAGATGGGCTGGACGGTCATGGAAGATTCGGGACGCGGTTGGCGGCGTTGTGTTCCTTCTCCCGCCCCGCTCGAACTCGTCGAGTTCAGACAAATCAAGAAACTCTCCGAGGACGGCTACCTCGTCATTGCCTGCGGAGGCGGAGGTATGCCTGTTGTGCGCGAGGGTAAGGTGCTAAAAGGCATTGAAGGCGTCATCGACAAAGACCTTACCTCTGCCCTTTTGGCCAGCCTGCTCAAAGCCGATTACTTAGTGATTCCAACAGCTGGTGGCGATGGCATCGCTCTTGATTTTGGTAAACCCACCGAGCGACGCCTCGCCAAACTGACCTTTGCGGAGGCGAAACAACGCTGCGAGGCAGGTTATTTTGCCAAAGGAAGCATGCTCGAAAAGGTCATGGCCACCGTAAAATACACCGGAAATTACCCCGAGGGCACAGCAATCATCACAACCTTAGACCGCATGCTCGAGGCTATTCGAGGAGACGCCGGTACACAAATTAGCCAGCGAATCGCAGAGACAATCTCGCGCTGACGCATTAATATGGACGGGTGAAATACCAAAAGTCTGACCTAGTTCTTATTGTTGCTCACTCCACGGTTCGTGCCCACGACCTCTTGGAGCCATTGGAGGAGCTGAATCTGCGCCACGAGTTCCGAACAGCTTCGCAAGTGCACGAAGTCGACCCTGCAAACTACGCAGCGTTGTGGCTGATGGCTGGCCCCAATCCGCATCCAGAAGTGCTCAGCCCTGAACTTTCTGAGTTGGCGCAAGGGTTCTTGACGGCGGGTTTGGGGGTTTTTGCAGAGTTTGTCAGAGGGTTTGTCCCTTTGGGCGCTGAGGGGAAACTGCGCCGAGCCGGAGCTGCCCGAGTGGTTGTCGGCGAGGGTTTTGGGGGAGCAGGCGCCCTTCCCCGCGACAGAATTCTCGTAGCCCACGATGCCCTCACGTTGGAGATTCCCAAAAGACACCTTGTGTTTGCTTGCTTCGAAGACGTCGTCGGTACGAACCGAGTTCTCTCTCGCCATGGCACCCCTTGGCCCGCCTTAGTTGGCGGGGTGGCTGTCGGTAAATGGGTCTGGTCGGCCTTTAGGTTATCTGACTTTGTCCACAGGCAGTTTTCGCCTCAGGTTTGGTGGCGTGCTCTGGTACGGGACGTTCTTCACTGGCTGCTTTCACCCGAGGCCCGGGAGCGAACTGAGGCCCACTGTATTCCTGTGGCCGTTTGGACAGAACCCAGGACTTGGGCGCCCGGAACGCTGGAAGTGGTGGTGAATACGCTCCCGGGGGCGCAGGTTACAGCGATAGGCTTGGAGTTCCAGGAACAGACCCTAGGACACTTTGTGGCAACAGCGCACGCAGCAGGGACTTGGTCGGTCAAAGTTACCAGAGACAACCGATCCCGCAACCACCGTGTGACCTCAGAAGGTGGCGACCGTATGCGTGCCTATCGCCGGTCTCTGGACAGAAGTTTGGGCTGGTTTGAACATTCAGGCGTGCTCTTGGCTGCAGACGGGTCGCTGGGAGTTGCCCAGTGGATTTCAGGCCCCGATGGAGAGGGCAAACGCATCCCCTTCGGTAAAGAGCAGATGTTCGACCCCGGCCGAGCCGACTCCCTGTTTCAATCGGGGCTGGCCTTTCTTCAGTACGGAACCCTGGCTTCAGATCCACGGCACCGGTCGATAGGCCGCAACATCCTCCTTCGTGTTCTTGAGTTCCAAAGGCTTTCCCCCGACGACGAGTTCGGGGGCCTGTGGTTTACCCGGGGCCGCTCCGGGCCTCCTTACGAACAGGATGAGGCCATGGCCATTCTTTTTTCCCTCGCGGCCTGGAACGATACGGGTGAGAGCCTCTTCCTCGAGCGGGGCATGCTCGCGGCCCGCAAGAGTCTGGACTTATTCGGCTTAGGGACTTCTGCCAGCTCCAAGGCCACTAACGACACCGAGCACCCTAGCGTCAGGGGCCAAATGTATGCGGCTTGGTTGGCAGTGTTTCTCGCTACCGGCGAAACTCAGTACCGAGACCAAGCGCTCGCTGGCCTTCTGAACATGCGCGAACGTTGGAAAGTAGTCCAAAAGACGACTATTTCGCAGACCTCTGAGGCCGTACGTTGGTTGCTCCCCCTAACGTTGGCTAGCCGTTGTTCGGACAACCCGGTTTTTCGTGAGGAATTGGCGACAACGGCAGCCTACTTGCGCTCCCGAAGAGCCCCCTGTGGTGCCATCCGGGAGGAGTGCCACAACCCTGAGGGCAGTCACGACAACACGGAACCCTTAAGTGACCAACTGTACACGACGGGGTGGGGTGCCTTAAACCTGTTGACCGCTTACAGGTTCACTGGCGAAAAAGTTTACTTGGAAGATTTTGAGATTCTCATGGATTATCTGGTTCGCATCCAGTGTCGCACCGAAGACCGCAGCCTCTACGGTGGATGGACCCGCTGCTTCGACTTTAACCTGTGGGAAAGCCATGGTTCCAATGCCGACCTCGGGAGTGCTTGGTGCCTGGAGACCGGTTGGTGCAACGCCATCATCGCGCTCGCTCTGGCTGGCTACTTAAAAGAGCGTACTGAGAAAGCTTGACAATCGGTGGGCAATCGATTCGTGCCTAGTTTATAGTTCCCTTTAGGCAGGCGTCGCTGTGAACAACCTTTATGTGATTGGCAGTCTTAACATGGACCTCGTGGGCAGGTCGCCCCGCTTCGTAGAACCGGGTGAAACCCTCATGGGTGGTACCTTCGGCCAATACCCCGGTGGCAAGGGCGCCAACCAAGCGGTTGCTTTGGCGCGCCTGGGTGGCAAGCCCCTTCTCATCGGGGCCCTCGGCGATGACACGTTTGGACGCGCCTACCGGGAAATCCTTGGCGCGGAAGGCATTGATGATCGCAACATCGTCACCAAGAAAGGGTCTGCCACCGGTGTGGCCATGATAGAGGTAGCGGAAACCGGTGAAAACCGCATCCTTGTCCTTCCCGGGGCCAACACCCAGTTGACCCCAGAAGATGTACTACCTGCTCTGGCAAAGCTCCAGCCAGGAGATCTGGTTCTGATGCAACTCGAAATTGCACTGGCGACGGTCATCGCCCTCATTCCCGCCATCCATGCGCGGGGGGGGCGGGTTATTCTCGACCCCGCGCCTGCGGCAGTGCTACCGAAGTTGGTATTGCAAAACGTGGACATTATGACTCCCAATCAAACCGAGGCTCAGTTGATGGCAGGGATCACTTCGGCAGAGGCTCTTGCGGTAGATTTGACTCCGGCAAGGGTTTTGTGTGACCTAGGAATTCCAGTTGTGGTGCAGAAAGCGGGCCGCCATGGCGCCTGGTGGGTGCAAAAGGGCCTGGAAAAGCAGTTTCCCGCCTTTCCCGTGACGGTGGTTGATACTACGGCGGCGGGTGATACCTTTAACGCAGGCTTGGCCCTTGCTCTCGCCCAGGGGAAACCCCTAGAAGAAGCCATGACTTGGGCCAACGCCGCGGCCGCACTTTCCACCACCAAACACGGCGCCCAAGCGGGGATGCCAACTTGGAACGAAGTTCAGAACTTCCTTGCGCAACGCTGAAGTCGGTTATTCAGCGGCAACCTTCGAAACAGGGCGAGCAATGCGCAGCACCAAATACGCCGCCACGAGGCACAGCACCGCGCTGATGTAAAACGCAAGGGCATAGTCGCCAAACTGTACCCTGAGCAAGGCTGCCCCAAAGGCTGCTACAGCCCCGCCAATTTGGTGCGAGGCAAACACCCAACCGTACACCACGGTACCCCGTTCGGGCCCGAGGACCTTTCGACACAGAAGAATGGTCGGGGGTACCGTTGCCACCCAGTCGAGGCCGTAAAAAATCACAAACACCAAAGTCGACGGGTGCACGGTGCTGAACAAAATCGAGGGAAGTAAAAACAGCGAGAGCCCGCGAAGGCCATAGTAAGCAAACAGGAGCCGACGCGCATCGAACCGGTCGGTGAGCCAGCCTGAAGCCAAGGTGCCCACTACGTCGAAAACGCCCACCAGCGCCAACAAGCCCGCTGCGACCGGTTCCATCATGCCGTGGTCGTGGGCCGCGGGGATAAAGTGGGTACCCACCAATCCATTAGTGGAAAGGCCGCAGACGAAGAACGACAGCACGAGGTACCAGAAAGTCTTTTCCTTGGCCGCTTGCCTCAACGTATCGACCGCAAGCCTACCAGCGGGCATGGTGTTCTCAGGCGGCGGTGACCAGCCTTCCGGGGCGCCGTAGGGCTTGAGCCCGCGTTTCTGCGGACTCTCACCGAGAAAAAAGAACACCAGTGGAACAACCAAAAGGGAAAACGCCGCCACCGTGAGCGACACACTCTTCCAGCCCCAATTCATCGCCAACATTGCTAAACCGGGCAGAAACACCAGTTGACCGGTGGCCGAGGCGGCCGTCAACAACCCTGTGACCAGACCCCGCCGAGCCACAAACCAGCGGGAAGCAACCGTTGCCGCGAAAACCAAGGCCATGGAGCCGGTGCCCACGCCCACCACCACGCCCCACAACACCACCAACTGCCAGGGAGCGTTGATGAAAATGGTCGCAGCCGAGCCAGCGGCCACCACGGCCAGCGCCGTCATTACCACGCGGCGTATACCAAAGCGTTCCATCAGAGCCGCTGCAAAGGGGGCCACGAGCCCAAAAAGCAACACATTCACCGCCACGGCAAAGGAGATGTCGGCCCGGCTCCAGCCAAAAGCCTCTTCGAGAGGAACTATGAGCACGGAAGGCGCCGAACGGAAGCCTGCGGTGGCCATTAAAGTGACAAAAGCCACCCCGACGGCCACCCAGCCTGGATGAAACTTCCGGGTCATTTCTTCTTCAAGAGCGCAGCAAACGGGTTATAGGTGTCGCTATCGGCTGCGCTTCCTAGGTATTTAGCCGAGGTTTCATCTTCCTCGCGGGTTGTGGCCTGCTTGAGGGAAATCCTTCGGTTAGCGCGGTCCACACCCAACACCTGCACCGAAAGGGTCTGCCCCAGCTTAAC
>Ga0209084_1002370_pt1 | contig 14702 bp, 17 predicted proteins | sample C_130820_MF_Meta_FD_187309 | JGI IMG/M metagenome (GOLD analysis project Ga0209084, IMG submission 187309) | Freshwater microbial communities from Lake Croche, Canada to study carbon cycling - C_130820_MF_MetaG (SPAdes) (version 2) | ecosystem: Environmental > Aquatic > Freshwater > Lake... | reverse complement strand
TCTTTTTTCATTTCATCCGTTACGGGTACAATATCTTTCTTGGTTCGTGGCATTTGTATATCTATAATAATAGAAAAAATTTTAACTATTTTCTCTTGTTATTTTCGTAAATAGGTTCTTACGTAGACGACAAGGTGAATGTTCTGTCATGTCTATCATTAATGTATCTCTATCTTTTAACATTAAATTATCAAATATATCAAACATTTCTTCTTTCTTAAGTCCAACACGTCTCGCAATACATGCTAATTCATCAAGATTGTTTGGTCTATATATGATGTAAATATTAACACATTTTCGCACAATTGCGGGTACATCAAAGAAACTCTGATAACACACCATTATACTTATGTTATGATGCGATGATACAAACCTAAACAACGACGATAGATTTCTTAAACTTTCCTTGCTAAGTTTGGTCATCTCAAAATCATCAATAATAATTAATGTTTTTTTATCATTCGTAGTTAAATCGTCTGGGTCTGGAACTTCTGTAATTATCATCGTTGGTTCCAATTCGTCATATTCTTTAGTATCTTTGCTACCATGAACAATTATAAGGTCATCAAACGGATGTTCACCCATTTGACATCGTAGGAACACATTTTTACATAAAGTTGATTTTCCTAAACCTACACGCCCAAGAACAGCCATTCTAAATGGATGGGGAATATCGCACATATTGCGTCCTTCATGCCATGATTCATGAAATTTCTTATCAGCGTTTTCAATTTTAATGATTTCGTCTGGTAATTCCTTATCTAATTTTATCTTATTTTTTCTCATATAATGTATATATATAATGTTGAAGAGAAAAAATGTACCTGTTTCGTTCATACAAGATTTTTATCCAAAGACGAAAGTGTTCAGGGATGCAACCATTAGTGAAAAACTTGTTATATGTTCAAATGCTTCACTATTAAAAAATCCAGAAAATAACCTAACGGAACCAATGCCTACACATGGTTTAAGACCATTTAGAAAAGTCGGTGATATATATGGTAATTATATTGTTACTACAGATACTAAATTAGTGCCATGTTCTAACAGTGGATTATTACAAGCTAAACGAATGAATCCTATAACGGGTAGTTTTTGGTTGCGAAAAGAAGAGCCTGTTCCGGTCCCGTCTAATATGAGCAAAGAATATCGTAAATTACTAAACTTAAATGCGTTGCCAGAAGGTTATGCTCTCAATAAAGGACCTAAGAAGATTGAATTGGCTTTCCTATCTAAATTACGAAATGACCAAGCAAAGATGATTGTATTAGAGTTTATGAAAAATAGTGTTGGTGGTCAATTATATAAACCATTATTATTAAACTTCACACATCCAGACAATAAAGCATCAATGAATGCTGCAGCACTCGCTAAGTCGCATTATAATGATGCTATAAATGAATTAACTAAATATTTTGAAAGAGGTATAACATCAGGACCAGTTGTTGATGCTATTATTGATAATTTTACAGCAACATTACGAAAACTATATGGTAATATTGCCAGATGGGATGATAAAGTAGATCCAACTGATATGGCTAAAAGTATTAAACAATTGCAAGAATATTCATTTGAATTGGCTGGTCATGCACAAAAAGATAGAGAAGATCCTGCTGGAATTGCAACACCTGAACAAACTAATGCTATATTAACACAGATTTTACAAACATTACAAGGTAGCCAAGAAGAAAAGAAACAAGTCGAAGTGAATGCTGATGGTACAACACAATCTAAAGGCGGACAAGGTAATGTTGCTGTTAAAACTACTGGAGAAACAATTCCACCGTCGGCACCACCCGATTTACCCGCTACTGAAGAAGGTGGTATTATTGATGAGTATGGTGATGATCCAGAAAGTATTTTTGCAAGAGCACCCGGAAACCCTGAAGGAAAGTATGATATAGGACCAAGTGAAGAATACACATCATCGGATACACCAGAAAAATCGCCACAAGAACTTGCCCAAATATCAGAACGATTAGTAACTCTATCTAATGATCCAATAGAAACAAGAAATGAACTTAAAGCAATTATGGCTGATGATATTAATAATGGAACCGATAATTTAGGTAGTATTAAGGAAATAGTTGATTCAAGAATTATACAAACAAATAGAACGATAGAGGATTATAAACAGATCGGTCAACCAGTTCCACCTGAAGTAACTGCGTTGTTTAATGCGGACGGAACAATTTTAATGAAAATAGATGAAGTTAATGGACAGCGAGAACTTGTAACAAAGGCAATCAAGGATTATAGACGACTAACTCAATCTGAAAGAAAACCTAAGTCAGAAGAAGCATCTAAGATTGAAGCATTTTCGGAAGGAGATAAAGTACCTATAACATATCCTAAATTGAAACGTGAAGTTTCGTCTTTTCCGATACGAACAGCTAAAAAATCAGAATCAGAAAAAGAGTTGAAATCAGAAATAGAAATACCACCAACACAAACTGAACCACAAGAATTTATTATACCGAATGATAAATTAACAACATCATCAGTAATAGCACCAACATTAGCAGAAATACCGAATATTCCAGATGATAAATTAATACCAGACGAGTATGGTATTAATTTGAAAGAACTTACAAGAAATCCTACTGGTAATTATGCAAATGATTTGCTTAATATTGTGTTACCATTATATCGTGCAGGTATTATAGATAAATCAACAAAATATAAAAATATGTGGGCTAATAAAAATAAAGCAATTATTGAATATTTATCCAGTATTAGATCGATAACGGGAACAATGTCTTTGTCTGACGTGGATCGTGCTATAAATAATATAAGAGGTGAGGTTGCTAATAATAAGGAGCCTGTGTTAGAAAAATATCCAGATCCATATAATAATAAGTTTGTCATGCCGTTTATTCCATCACCATCATCAGAACCTACAAAAACATTTGTTAAATTAGACAAACCAACCCAAGAGTTATCCGAATCACCAAGTGCTCAACAACAGTCATCAAAAAAACGAACAAAAAGCGAAGAAGACATCATGAACCAATTATTACCTACCGAATTTGGTAGTTATAAAAATACTTACGATGTTGCTGATGTTTTATTAGAGTATCAAAAAAATCCTGCTAATTATACTAAACTTTTACAAGCAACTATAAAAATGCCATATGAGAGCCTTATTGATGTTAGAGATCTACTTATAAATAAAACATACTTAAACATGGTAAGAAAAGCAGGTATTGCACCAGAAATTGTTGAGGCTGTTCGTAAGAAAGTTGATGAGCAGATAAATATTAGAGCACCAGACACACCGCAATCACCAAAACCAACACAACAGCCATCATCGTCAAAATCAAAAAAAGGTAAATCCCCAAAAGCATCAAAAGCATCAACAGTAGTATCAGCTACGAAAAAATCAAAAGAATCGCCTTTAGATCCATACACACTGGGTATACCAGTTGTTAAATTGACTCCCTTTGGTAGTGCTGGCGATAATATAGCACAAGGATTAATGATAATGGAAAGTTCAACAACAGGACAAAATAGAGAAGATTTAAAAAGACATTTAAAAGGAAGATCTGATCGTGATTTAACAGAACTTTTGGCATTATTTAATAATCCAGTATATGAAAAATATCTCGAACACAATAAATGGGATCAAGGATATATTTCGAATGCTAAAGATTTTATTTCTAACGAATTACAATCAAGAATTAAACCTAAATCTAAGACACCTACAACATCGCCAGCAGCAGCATCATCATCGTCTTCAGCTAAAGCGGTAGCAAAAACGAAGACACCTACAGCATCGTCGTCTTCAGCTGATTATGATATTTCAGAAGACCTCAATAAAGCGTTGGCATCATCTGAATCAAACGAAGAATTAGACGATATGTGGAATGCAGTTAGTGGATATATAGATTCATTTAAAATACCTGCCTCAGAAAAAACAAAAATTAATAATATAGTTTTAGAGGGAACCAAAGAAGCAGAAAAAGCAAGAAAGAAAATTAAAACCATGTCCGTGAAAGATGTAAATTATTGGAAGCAACAGTTTAATAATAAAGGACCAAATGATACACTTATAGAAATGCAAAGATATCTTTCAGAATATAATGAAAAAGCCGGTCCTACATATAAATTAACAGGAGTTCAAGGTCAAGTTGATATTAATAAGATGGGTCGTAATGCTGTTAAGGTGGCTACAGCAGTTAAAAGTGTTCGTGCTGGAAAAGTTCCAGAAGGTCAGTATGGCTTCGGACGCAAACGACCAAAGAAAGTTACTCAAACAGAAAAAGAATATAAAAAATCAACCAAAAAATTAATGGCGATGGAAGCATTACCGTCAAATTATGAACTTAAACGAGGACCAACAAAACTATCATCGGCTGATTTAAATGCTATCATCGCTAAGATTTTATCAAGTTAGATTTAATAGCACTTTTAATAGAATATCTTATTCGCTTAAATCTTTCTTTATCTTTTTCGGTTTCAGTTTTCTCAACTCTTGTAAGTTTTTTTAATAATTTTTCACCCGGTCTTCTTTTCTTTTTTTCCTCTTCTTTTGGAGGTAAAACTTCTTCAATTTTTTTATTAACCCTTTCTTGAACTCCATCACTATTTTTAAATTGAACAACTGTTGATGGATCAGGCGTAACAGCTAACGGCTGTCTTAATTTACCAACTACAACGTTACCAAAAAATGCTGGTTTCTTATGTAAAAACATTTCGTATTTTTTATATAAATATATGTATAAAATATAAAATGGATAACGCATACAATAAAATCAACGAAATCAAAATTGAGAATGACCATTATGTTTTCAATTGTCCGTACTGCGATATTAACTGTATTGTTCATATTAATGAAGTAAATTGTAAAATATTCCGATGTGGTGTATTTACCGATACATTCCAACAAATAAATCCTCATGCTGGAAAAGAAGAATGTGAAAGTTATATATTAGGTAATAGAATTTATGGTTGTGGTAAACCTTATATGATGTCTATCGGAAGCATGGTCGTATTTCCTATCGGATATGAAACTTAATGGTCTCAATCATCTGTCCCGACTTTTGCCTAAAATACCTTATAATAATATACAAAAAAGTCGGGACACACGGAAAAGCTATAAAATAATAATATCTTGACGTGTTTAAGAGTCTCTCATCTGTCCCGACTTTTTTGTATATTATATAGTATATTTAAGCAAAAAGTCGGGACTATCCTATAATGTGCTTAGTAATATGTTTTTAATAGAGCAATATATATCCTATAACTCGCTACTTTCATTCACAGTACGAATTTAAACGCACACGCCCATAGCAAAATATTTTTCTATATATTTTATTTTTTTAAATGCGTTTGAAAATGACCTATTACGAGCTATATCTAAAAATAAGCATAAAAGTGTAGTATTCACCATTGGTATCACTAATGACATTTTCTTGGTTGGTCAGTCTGCAATTTAGCGTAGAAATCCTTGCCCCAATCAGATGAGAGCAGTCAATCTGAACAGGAGCTTGCGGTTGATAATTTATTAAAGACCCTGGGAGTACGTCTATAAAAACATTCGCACATATGCTATCGTAAATAGTATTTACTGGAATACCATTTCTAACAATATCACAATGAAGAAGAAAACTTGTAGTCTGGTTAAATGCTGCTACGTTGGGTGCTGTAATACTTTGCCCTGCTGGTGCTGTCGTTGGCGATGTAGTTTCAAAACCTAAAATAGAACGAACAGATGATAAACTCCAAATAATAGATCCAGTTCCAGATGGAAATTGAATAACTACTTTTTGAGTTGCCGAATTACCTGAGAATATAAATAATTGATTAGCCGGAAGTGCTGCAGGAACGTTATTTATTAATGTGTATATAGCATTTTGAAATCCAGCCAAATCATATAAACCTTTAGGAATAATTAATGTTACATTACCACTTCCATCGTTAAATGTAAATGTATTGTTATCTAATGCGATTGAAATATTTGGGCTGGTGTTCCAAATAGTTGCACCTTGAACTTCGCATGTAACATACTTTACATTAATAGGAAAGAATATAGGTTCATAAAGAACAACTGTAAATGACGAACCATCCGCAGACAAATTAACTGAACCAGCTTTCGGGTCACTGCTTAATAATATTGGAAAATTTCTGCTATTCATTATAGTGTGTTAATATAATATACATTATAAAAAGTTTATATAATTTTTTATATTTTATATGATATACAATATAAAATGAGTAACCTTGATATGGAGAAGTATTTAGAATTAAATTGGCGTGAAGTAACTTGTAAGCGTAGCGTTGCTGGTGATGCATTCCCTCTTGGTATTCAAGATTTTGATTTCTCAGTAGGCGGATCCACTAACGCATGGATACCGGCTTATTCTTATTTTCGTGTAGAAGCTACTCTTGAAGTTTCAAATGGTGCTGGAGGGTGGAGACAGCCGTATCTACAAGATAAATTAGCACTTGCTTATTGTGCTCCTCATGCTCTTTATTCTAACTGCTATTTTCGTTGTGGTGGTCAAGATGTATCATCAATGACTTCTTTTATTGGTCAGTCTGGTGCTATTAAAGAACGCATTGGAAAATCTGGTGCTTGGATACAAAATGTTGGTCGTGATTGTTCTTACAGTGACCCTGATTTTACTCGTAGATGTCATTCTATTTCTGCTGATGGTTGGTTTCATAAAGATGGTTTAATTGATTTGTCAAATCCTAATCCATTAGAAAATATATCTCAAAATAATATTGCAAATATAGGTGTTCGTGTTCCTATAATAGCAAACGATGGTAATTCTACAGCTGCCTCATTTGCACTTTACGACTCATGTACTATTAGAACATCAGCAAATCAGGCATCAAATATTCCTACTGCAGCAGGAAATCCATACTTTTATGATTTTCAATCAAAATCTAACGATGCAGCGAACAATGGTGGCAATTTAGGACTTACTGGTGTTGTTGTAGGTGATTATATAATTCTATCAGATCAAGCAGCTGCGACAATTACCGATAGCCAAGCTGGTTTGGCACAAATTACAGGTATTCTACAAGTGGTATCTGTTACTGGATTTACAAGTGCTATACTTGCACTTGTGTCACCTAATAATGGTGTTTCAGTCGCCTTTGTTAATTCTCGTTCTTATATAGTCGTTCGTGGTCCAGTGGCACAAGTAAACTCGTTAGCACGAACTGTTGCTGACCCTCGTAATGGAAAGAATAAAGTATTTTTGACATTTCAACCATCTCTGGGTATTTTTGATTTACATCAAGGAATTGGTTCTGGTGATTTTAAGTTTCAATTTACTCCAAATGTAAATTATCAAACATCATGTATTGAGAGTGCTGGAAGATTAGTCCGTAGTGGTGCAGCTGTCAATAATCTTGGAACTGTAGCAGTAGTCGGTTCAACCCCAACTTCAGTCAATACTGCTGGTACGGCTGGACAATATCGTTTTGTAATAAATAATGTATTGCTATATATCGCAACCATTAAACAATCCATGCCTATGAGTGGTGTTTTACCACTGTCTTTAATGGAAACTCAAATTATGCAAAAAACCATGTCCAGTACAAATGCTAACATAACAAATCAATTAGACTTTACTGTTCCTCCATCTACTTTAGCAATTACTATATGGGTTCAAGGTCCAAATGTTGGAAATACTACATTAATTCCACCAACCAAGTTTAAAGTTGCACAAGGAACTAATACAGCCGATGAAAATCTGCAGTCTATCCAAATAACTTATGGTAATACTACTAAACCATCTACTCTATTTCAATCGTCATATAATAAACAAGAAGGTACTCCAGTCGCATCATCGGTTATAACATCATTAATGCAACAGCGATGGATCATGTCTCAACAGAATGCTGGTAAGTTTGGTAATGAAGGTGGAACTGAAAGTTATCGTGATTATTTGAATTCTGGAGCATATTACCACTTTGATTTTAGTAGAGATAAACAAGACTCATCTTCGTATGTAAATGTTTTAGCCCAGTTTAATCAAGACCTTCCAGCTGGAACCAATTTATATATTTGTGCGTGGTATTCTCGCCAAGTAGAAGTATCATTTGAGAGTGGTGTAGTGACCAGCGTCGTGAGTGTAAATCGTTAAAAATAAAATAATGGTTTTTTTCTAACCAAACAGTATATAAAAAATGGTTTATCATCGTCGTCGTCGCCTCGCTGGGCGTGGTGTTATGGATTTCGCACGCAATGTTCATGGATTTCTCAAAAAAACTGGGGCTGTTTCTAAAATTGGTAATGCGTTGTCAATGGCTGGAGTTCCATATGCGGGACAAATCGCAAATGTTGCCGGAAAACTTGGTTATGGTCGCCGACGCCGATACCGTCGTCGGGCTATCGGTAGTGGTCTTAGCCTCGCTGGTCAAGGTCGGCGGGGTATGCGTCGGATGCGGGCTTTGCCTATGATGTATTAAAATAATAAAGATTTTATAATATAAATGTATATAAATAAATGGCTCTTGTAAGAGGATGTGGAAGGCGAAAACTTCGTGGTGCTGGATTTATGGATTTTATTAATAATGTTGGTAATTTCTTCAAAAAGTCTGGTATTATTTCTAAGGTAGGAAATGCATTATCATCAGTAGGTGTTCCATATGCGGGACAAGTTGCTAATATAGCTGGTCATATAGGTCTTGGTCGTAGAAGACGATATAAAGGAGGACGACGACGATTACAAGGTGGAAGTTTAATAGGAACTTTTTTATCAGGTCTTCTTTCAGCACGTGGTAGGCGTCATCGGTTACAAGGTGGTTCGGCACATCCTCGGACTGCTCAATTATTAGATATTAATCCACCACGTACTCGTATAGCACGATTACGAAAAGCATTTTAATTTTTATATTTATATATTATACAATGGAACCGCAAAAGAAAAACAAAGCATTAATAAAAGTATTAAGATTTCAATATGGTAATGGGGCGAAGAATACCGACGAGTTAGATAAACTTGGGAAACACTATATTGGGAAAAAGTATTTGGGAACATTTGCATATGATGAATATCCTTTCAATGCACCTAATAAAACTTATGCTATTCTTAATACTGATAATAAAAAAGGAGAACATTGGGTTGGTATATATAAAGATAAAAACAATTTACACATATATGATAGTTTCGGTCGTCATTCAAACAACATATTAAAACAATTTACCGATAAAGCAGAACAACTTGGTTATAATATTATTGATTGCGACTACGATTGCGAACAAGGTAATTATCAAAACGATTGTGGCTTGCGGTCGCTGGCTTGGCTAATGATTACACAGAAAGATGGAATAAATAAATCAAAAACGATATAATTTTTACTACTATTATTTTATATATTATATTATATATTAAATAATGGCTCAAGTACAATCAACAAACTTTGGTAATACATTAGCATTACCAGCGTCATATGTTCAGGCTATTCAAGCAATTGTTACTGAAGATATAAAGTTTTGTGTTCAAAATACTACTAATAATGGTTCTGGTCGTCAAGTTCCAGTATTCTCAAATCCACAACTGGTAACAAATACAAACGTTGTAATTAACCAATCTGACGATTTATTAATTGGCGGCGGTGTAGAAATAGGAACAAATAGTGTAGGTAATAGTTATTTTCTTCCTTTAGGTCGTGCTATTGCTGGAGATTATAATGTTCAATTTGATGCTAATGGTAATACTAATTGGATACCCGCCGGTGGAGGAATACCTTCATTCGTAAATACATTAACAGTCCAAAACTTATCACAAGGAACATCAGCACTAAATCAAAATTATGTATTTCCACCAATAATACCACCAAATGATAATCAAACGTATACATTAACCGCACAAAACTTACAAGCAAATCCTCTTGGTGGTATATCTCTTTTGGCTGATACTACTTTTAGGTTTCAAGCATTTGATGCTAATCTTTTAAATCCATTTTTTATTGAATATGTGATAAATAATGGTTACTATTCTATAAATGATTTTTTATTACGCAATCAACAATTAATGGACCTCGCAATTGGACGCCAGACATCTATCATTTTTAATGCTCAATTTACATATGATACACCAACGCAAAAGTTTGGTTTCGTTATTGGTGTTCAAAGTCAAAACTTTGGTAGATTATTATCAATATCTGGTTTCAATGGTCATGTTGTATTGGGTGGTCAAGTTGGTGGTGATGAACCTTTCTTCCCATTAACAGCACCGCCTCAATATTTTCCAAATGCAACACCCAATTTAGTTTTTGGAACCGATAATATATTAAAATGGAAAGTTGCTCCATTTGCTCAAAACTCAATTATATCAAACGATGGTTCGGCATCGGTAATTTGCGAAGATGTGGGAATTGGTGGAAATCTTATATCATCCAACGCAAATTGGAATATGGGTTTGGGTGATTTAAATAATGTTGGTTCTATATCATCAACAGCCGAAACATTAACATCAACATGCGGACAATCACAATTACAATTAGCAAGTACATCTGATGGTTCAGGTCCAACAACTACAACATATTTATCATCGGGAAGTGGTTCAACAAACACAGCATTCGCTACAACGGTAGATGAGGCATCCATTGTTCGTGATGGTGGAACAGGAACCGTTTTACGGGTTACCGTTGGTGCTGAGACAATATTGAAAAATGCGTTAGATAGAGAATGTATAAGAGTGTATGATTATGGTGTTCAAATAAAAGGAGAAGGACAACCGGCGGCGACTGGGGTGCGGTGTGCGATGAATCTTGACGGAGATATATTTTTTAATAGAGAAGACCCCGTTTTTGGTTTGAAAGAAATATTTTTAACCCAAGGAACACATACCAGAATATGGAGCCCAAGTACAGCATCTGAAGTTGATATAGATGAAAGTTATTTTAGAATACAACGTTCCACGATTGAAAAGTTAAGAGTTGATGATACTGGCACATTGGTTAATCAGGCATATTATCTTCCAACCGCCGACGGTAGCAATCTACAAGTAATGACAACGAATGGTCATGGTATAGCATCATGGCAAACACCGATAGCAGCAAATCCTTTTAATCAATCATTAAATACTGCTGATAATGTCGCTTTTAATAATGTTAGCACTAACTTGGTTGATAGTTTTAATACCTTAGAATTAGGGAAAACCGATGCGTTAGGTGTTAATATCGGAAAGGTCGGCATTACTACAAATATCAAAGGAACAACACAAATTAACAGTGCTTATACTTTACCAACGACAGCCGGAACTACCGGACAAGTATTAACTCGAAATAGTGGCATATCATCAGTATGGGCATCCCCGCAAATACTCGGTTTTTATTCTCAAACATCGCCAGTAACAGTGGTAAGCACAACCGTTCAAACATCTATTATTGGTGCAGGTGTTGGTTCATTAACTGTTCCTGCTAATTACTTTACAACTGGAATGGGTTTTACTTATCGCACTGGTGGGCTATTTGGTGCATTAAATAATGCTACGATAAGATTTAGATTAACTAACAGTGGAACATTATTTGATAGTGGATTATTACAATTTAGTCCCGCCGTTGCTTCTGGTCGTCCTTGGAACATTGATGTGACATTTATTTATATTGGAGGAACAACGATGATAACCAATTTTAATTTTCAATATAATAATAATGCCGATGCACGGGGATTTACAGCACAAAATACAAACAACACTTTTAACCCCACAATAATTAATACTCTTGGATTTACAGCACAATGGGGAGCATCATCAGCATCAAATACTATCACAACCAACTATGGAATATTAACAAAAATATACTAATTTTTTATATTATAATAATATATAACAATGTCAGACAAACAATATGATTATGGATTATTACAATATAATGGAACAGATGACAATAAAATTGTTGCTAATAGTATTCTTGAAGATACGAAGCCGACACTACTAAATTATTTAATCAGAAACAATATACCTATTGTGAATGAAGTTCCTGAAAGATGGGGTTTATATTGTGTGCGTGATGAACATCCTGACGTGTATAAAGTATTTATGGTATATTTTGATAAAGAAGGTGGGGTATATATCAAAGAATATCAATATTCGTTACAATGGATAAATATTGTGGCAAAAGCGATTGACTATAAACCCAATAATAAAACAGATGAAGATATGCAAATTGACAAGATTTTTATAAAGCTATAATATATATGGAAGAGCCAAACGAGCAATGGAGCGGATGTTGTAGTAAGACTGATAGCCACTTTTTGAAATATTTAGTTCAAGTTATAATAAGTATAATCATATTAATATTTTGTATTATTATGATTATTATTAAAGATGGTATAACATGCGAAGTTTATTTTTCTATCATATCGGCTATACTCGGTATTTTTTCGCCAAGTCCGAGCATGACAAAAAAGAACTAATATTGTAATACTAATATTGTGTATAAAAGTTCTCGCTTTCCTTTATCAAGTTCAATTACTTCGTAAGCATCTCGTTGATGTCCGCAATATATTAAATATTTACCATCAACAGAAGGCGATAACATTGTTTCAAATAGTATATCATTATCTTTACAATACTGCCATAAAAAAGCAAATAGAAACTGTCTATCGCAAACTGTTAGTAGTTCATCTTTCTCATCATCTACAACCTTATACACATATACCATTTTATAATATAATAATATAAAATAATATAAATGTATTATTCTAAACTATTATATAAACTGAATGGTTTTGAGAAGTCTGATAAACAATTTAAGAAATATAATGCTATATTAGAAAATAAACAAACTGGACAATTAACAAAAGTTGGATTTGGTGATACACGATATCAACAATTTAAAGATAGCACTGGCTTGGGACTATATTCTAATAAAGACCATAACGACCCACATCGCAGAGCTTTATATAGACAACGACATGCTAAAGATTTAAAAACTGGATATTGGAATGCTGGTTTGTTCTCGTATAAATATTTATGGTAGGACCAGAAAATACTTATTATTAACTCATTTTTTAATTATCATCTGTCCCGACTTTTTTGTATATTATTATAAGGTATTTTAGGCAAAAGTCGGGACAGATGGATAAGACCGAAATTTTATAATATATATTATATAATGTTATACGGAGGTCTGCGAGGTATCGTTGGACGCATCGGGGGTAAAACTATGATGCGTAAACAAATTGTTGAAAACTTTCCAGAAGATATAGAAATATATGTGGAGCCGTTTGTTGGCGGTGGCAGTGTATTCTTTTATAAGAATCCATCACCAGTTGAAGTAATTAATGATAACGATAATGATTTAATGACAGTGTATAAAGGATTCAAAAAATACGGTAGCGATAAAATTGAGAATGATACACGTGGACATTATTATACTGAGAAGCAATTTGAGAAATTAAAGAATAGTGAACCAAAGGATGAATATGATAAATTCTTGCGGTTATTGATATTATATAAAACATCATTTTATGGTATGGGTAAAAATGCTGAAGTGTATAAAGAAAATGACCCTCGTGGATTTCATAACCCGCATTATGCTGGATATCAAGAACGATTAAAGAATGCGATTATATTATCAAAAGATTATAAAGATGTAATTAAAGAATATGATAGCAAGAAAACATTCTTTTATTTAGACCCACCATTTATAAAAACGATATATGGTGCGAAACTTGATTTAAATGAACTGGCTGATATATTACATAAAATAAAAGGGAGATTCTTATTGTCAATTAATGATGACCCAGAAGTAAGAAATATATTCAAAGGATTTAAAATGAAGCCAATAACAAATCGTGTAGCACAAGGTATTTATGGAAGTCAGCGATTAAAAAAGAAACATATACTGATAACTAATTATTGAGCCAAAAATATATTATTTATGGATTTATTTATTTCTCATCTGTCCCGCTTTTTTTGTATATTATATAGAGAAATTTTAGCAAAAGTCGGGACAGATGATGAAGACTGAATTAATTATGATTTAATTAAAAAAATAATTAAATGGTCTTATAAAAATGACTTAAACAAATAAGGATATAGTAATATATAAAATGCCAAGAACCAAAGAACAAATTAAGAAATATAATAAAGAATATTACCAACAAAAAAAGGAGGCTCGTTATATTGATATGATTTATAAAAAACATACCAAGAAGGAAAGCGAATTAATATTATCAGATTTGTGCGATTTTTATTTTGATGAATTTAATAAATCATATTATGATTGGTTTAATTCATTTTAATTTTTATCAGCTAATGATGGTTTCCAAACTTGGTTTATTTTCATTTGTTTAATAAAACCAATCTTAACATTTACAACATCAAATCTAAATTGTTCAGCATATTTTTTTGGGTCAATTATATCGTACGAAAGATAATTATCTTTAACTTGGCGAATCGTCAAAAAACAATCTTCTGGAAGTTCAAGTTCAGAATAATTATCAATTTCCACATTATCTAAAAAGTATTCAATTTTGTGAGTTTCCATTTGTGAAATAATATATATTATAAAATATAAAATAAACATCTTATATTTTATAATTTATAATTTAGTAAATGAATATAATTGAGAAGGTTTTTTGTAAAGATATTTGCGGAATTATAAATTCGTATATAATGATTAGCGAGAAAGATGTTATGTTAAATAAGTTGTTAGTTTGTGCTGAATTACATTTAGTTTTTAAAAAGTTTGAAATTTCGTCTTTGTTTAGAATATTGTTCAGAAATAGT
>Ga0209084_1002364_pt1 | contig 14726 bp, 12 predicted proteins | sample C_130820_MF_Meta_FD_187309 | JGI IMG/M metagenome (GOLD analysis project Ga0209084, IMG submission 187309) | Freshwater microbial communities from Lake Croche, Canada to study carbon cycling - C_130820_MF_MetaG (SPAdes) (version 2) | ecosystem: Environmental > Aquatic > Freshwater > Lake... | reverse complement strand
CCTGGAACTGCGGCTGGGCGATCAGCCGGCCAAAGGGTTCGCCAGTCACGGTGAGTCCTGGTCTGTGGCGTTGGCATTGCGGTTGGCGTCCTATGAGTTGTTGCGCGCAGAAGGTAGCGAGCCGGTACTTATCCTCGACGATGTGTTCGCCGAACTTGATAACGCACGACGCCGGGCACTGGCCGGCGTCGCAGCGTCGGCCGAGCAGGTGCTCGTCACCGCTGCCGTCGGCGAGGACATCCCCGAGGACTGGGACGCCACTCGAATCGGCATCACGCTTCGCGACGACGAGAATGGCCGAGTTTCGGGGGTGGCAACGTGAGCGAAGAGGACCTCCCCGTCCGTGCGTCCGTCCCTCCGCCGAGTGACATGCCCGGGGACCTACCCACCCCGCCGGAGCACCTAGCCGCCCTACCCGGTATGGATCTGGTTCGCCGAGCGCTCGAAGAGGCCCGGTCTGCCGCCCGCGGCATGGGAAAGGAAGTCGGCCACGGCCGCACATCGCCGAATGCGCATCGCAAGACCGCGCGTGACAGCCGCCGGCGCTGGTCCGGAGCCGGTCCGGACACCCGCGATCCACAACCGCTGGGCCGGGCCACGCGCGAAGTGGCCGAAACCAACGGCTGGTCGCCGCGGGTCGCCGAAGGAACCGTATTCGCCCAATGGGCCACCGTCGTCGGAGAACAAATTGCCGAACATGCCCAGCCCACCATTCTGCGCGACGGCGTGCTTAGCGTGACCGCCGAGTCGACAGCCTGGGCCACCCAATTGCGGATGGTGCAGGCCCAGTTGCTGGCCAAGATCGCAGCTGCCGTCGGCGACGGCGTGGTCACCGCGCTGAAAATCACGGGGCCCACCGCTCCGTCCTGGCGCAAAGGCCCATGGCATATCTCTGGTCGCGGCCCCCGGGATACCTACGGTTAAACCCCCCCTACCACAGTCGGCTCAGCGCCACAGGGAGGTCGCTAGCGCGCGGCTCAAGCGTCCGGACGCGTCTTAACTCGCGATGTTCCGTGCACGGCGCAATTAGGTATGTAGAAACGCCGCCGCTGAATCGGTCCTGTCCCCCCTTCCCGGTAGACTGTGATCAAACGTTCGAGCGGCCGCCCGTCGCTCGCCTGCTAATTCTGAGGAGACCTGTTCGATCGTGGCTGCCCCGAAGACGAAAAAAGATGACGAATACGGTGCAGGCTCCATCAAGATCCTCGAAGGGCTTGAAGCTGTCCGTAAACGTCCCGGTATGTACATCGGCTCAACCGGCAGACGCGGACTACACCACCTGGTCTGGGAGGTTGTCGACAACGCCGTCGACGAGGCGATGGCTGGATTTGCCGATCAGGTCGACGTCCGGCTCCTTGACGACGGTGGTGTGGAAGTCACCGATAACGGCCGCGGTATCCCGGTGGCGATGCACGAGTCCGGCGTCCCGACGATCGACGTTGTTATGACGGTGCTGCATGCCGGCGGAAAGTTCGAGGAAGGCGCCTACCAGGTCTCGGGCGGCCTGCACGGGGTCGGTGTCTCTGTGGTCAACGCACTGTCCACCCGGCTGGAAGCTGATATCTGCCGCGACGGCTACCAGTGGTCCCAGAGCTATGACAACTCCATCCCCGGCAGTATCAAGCAGGGCGAGGCCACCGAGAAGAGCGGCAGCACCATTCGATTCTGGGCCGATCCGAAAATCTTTGAAACCACCGACTACGACTTCGACACCGTCGAGCAGCGCCTGCGCGAGATGGCCTTCCTGAACAAGGGCCTGACCATCAATCTCACCGACGAAAGGGTGACCCCCGAAGAAGTTGTCGACGAAGTGGTCAGCGACACCGCTGAGGCTCCCAAGTCAGCAGAAGAGCTCGCAGCCGAGAAGTCCGCAACCGCAAAGAAGGTGATGCACCGCACCTTCCACTACGCCGATGGCCTGGTCGACTTCGTCAAGCACATCAACCGCACCAAGCAGGCGATCACCAACAGCATTGTGGGCTTCTCCGGTAAGGGAGAGGGCCACGAAGTCGAGGTCGCCATGCAGTGGAACTCGGGTTACTCCGAGTCCGTCCACACCTTCGCCAACACCATCAACACTCATGAGGGCGGCACGCACGAGGAGGGGTTCCGGGCGGCACTGACCACTGTGGTCAACAAGTACGCCAAGGACAAGAAAATCCTCAAGGAGAAGGACGCCAACCTCACCGGTGACGACATCCGCGAGGGCTTGGCCGCCGTGGTCTCGGTGAAGGTCGCCCAGCCCCAGTTCGAGGGCCAGACGAAAACCAAGCTAGGCAACACCGAGGTCAAGTCATTCGTGCAGAAAATCTGCAACGAGCAATTGACGCACTGGTTCGAGTCCAACCCCTCGGACGCGAAAACCATTCTGAACAAAGCAGTTTCATCGGCCCAGGCCCGGATGGCCGCCCGTAAGGCGCGTGAACTGGTCCGGCGCAAGAGTGCGACCGATATCGGCGGACTGCCGGGCAAGCTGGCCGACTGCCGGTCCACTGATCCCAAGCAGTGCGAGTTGTATGTGGTGGAGGGCGACTCGGCAGGCGGCTCGGCCAAGAGCGGCCGCGACTCGATGTTTCAGGCGATCCTGCCGCTGCGCGGCAAGATCATCAACGTCGAGAAGGCCCGGATCGACCGGGTGCTGAAGAACACCGAAGTCCAATCCATCATCACAGCGCTGGGAACCGGTATCCACGACGAGTTCGACCTCGCCAAACTCCGGTATCACAAGATAGTCCTGATGGCCGACGCCGACATCGACGGCCAGCACATCACCACTCTGCTATTGACCCTGCTGTTCCGCTTTATGAAGCCACTGATTGAGAGCGGCCACGTCTACCTCGCCCAGCCGCCGCTTTATAAGCTCAAGTGGCAGCGCAGTGAACATGAATTCGTCTACACCGAACGCGAACGCGACGCCGTGCTGGAGGCGGGGCTGACGGCGGGTAAGAAGATCAACAAGGACGACGGCATCCAGCGTTACAAGGGCCTCGGCGAAATGGATGCCAAGGAACTGTGGGAGACCACCATGGATCCTGCAGCCCGCCTGCTACGCCAGATCACCCTCGACGATGCGGCCGCCGCCGATGAGCTGTTCTCGATCCTCATGGGTGAGGACGTCGAAGCCCGCCGTAGCTTCATCACCCGAAACGCCAAAGACGTTCGCTTTCTTGACGTTTAGCCATTAGCGCTCATACGCACCGACAGAGGATCAGATGACTGACACCACGCTACCGCCCGACGGACCTCCCGCAGACCGGGTCGAACCGGTCGACATCCAGCAGGAGATGCAGAACAGCTACATCGATTACGCCATGAGTGTCATTGTCGGGCGCGCACTGCCCGAGGTGCGAGACGGACTCAAGCCGGTGCACCGCCGGGTGCTCTATGCGATGTACGACTCCGGGTTCCGCCCGGACCGCAGCCACGCCAAATCGGCACGCTCGGTCGCCGAGACCATGGGCAACTATCACCCGCACGGCGACTCCTCTATCTACGACACCCTGGTCCGGATGGCCCAGCCGTGGTCGCTGCGATATCCGTTGGTCGACGGACAAGGCAACTTCGGCTCCCCAGGTAATGATCCGCCGGCAGCGATGAGGTACACAGAGGCCCGGCTCACCCCGCTGGCCATGGACATGCTGCGTGAAATCGACGAGGAGACAGTCGATTTCATCCCGAACTACGACGGGAGGGTCCAGGAGCCGACGGTTCTGCCGAGTCGCTTCCCAAACCTGCTGGCCAATGGCTCCGGCGGTATCGCCGTCGGCATGGCTACCAACATCCCGCCGCACAATCTCCGGGAGCTCGCCGAGGCCGTCTACTGGTGCCTGGATAACCACGAGGCCGATGAGGAAACCACGCTTGCGGCGATGATCGAGCGGATCAAGGGCCCGGACTTCCCGACATCCGGTTTGATAGTGGGTACCTCCGGCGTCATCGACGCCTATACGACGGGTCGCGGCTCGGTTCGGATGCGCGGAGTCGTGGAGATCGAAGAGGACTCCCGCGGGCGAACCGGGATCGTCATCACCGAGTTGCCGTACCAGGTCAACCATGACAACTTCATCACCTCGATCGCCGATCAGGTGCGTGAGGGCAAGCTGGCCGGCATCTCCAACATCGAGGATCAGTCCAGCGACCGGGTGGGCCTGCGCATCGTTGTCGAGATCAAACGCGATGCCGTGGCCAAGGTGGTGCTAAACAACCTCTACAAGCACACCCAGCTGCAGACCAGTTTCGGCTGCAACATGCTCTCGATCGTTGACGGTGTGCCGCGCACCCTGCGGCTGGACCAGATGATCCGCTACTACGTGGAGCATCAGCTCGACGTGATCGTGCGACGGACCACCTACCGGTTGCGCAAGGCCAACGAACGGGCCCACATCCTGCGCGGTCTGGTCAAGGCACTCGACGCCCTCGACGAGGTGATCGCGCTGATCCGCGCGTCGGAAACCGTTGACGTCGCCAGGACCGGCCTGATCGAACTGCTCGATATCGATGATATCCAGGCGCAGGCCATCCTCGACATGCAGCTGCGCCGGCTGGCTGCCCTGGAACGTCAGAAGATCGTGGACCAACTGGCCGAGATCGAGACGGAGATCGCGGACCTCGAAGACATCTTGGCCAAGCCCGAGCGCCAGCGCGGTATCGTGCACGACGAGCTCGCTGAGATCGTCGAGAAGCATGGCGACGACCGGCGCACCCGGATCGTCGGTGCTGAGGGCGAGGTGTCTGACGAAGACCTCATCGCCCGCGAAGAGGTGGTCGTGACGATCACCGAGACCGGCTACGCCAAGCGGACGAAGACCGACCTGTACCGCAGTCAGAAGCGTGGCGGCAAGGGCGTGCAGGGCGCGGCGCTTAAGCAGGACGACATTGTGCGGCACTTCTTCGTCTGCTCCACGCACGACTGGATCCTGTTCTTCACCACACAGGGCCGGGTCTACCGGGCGAAGGCATATGAGCTTCCGGAGTCGCTGCGTGCCGCACGCGGCCAGCACGTCGCCAACCTGCTGGCGTTCCAACCGGATGAGCGCATCGCTCAGGTCATCCAGATCAAGAGCTACGAGGACGCGCCCTACCTGGTGCTGGCCACCCGCAACGGGTTGGTGAAGAAGTCCAGGCTGAGCGATTTCGACTCCAACCGTTCCGGCGGCATCGTGGCGGTCAACCTCCGCGACGGCGACGAGTTGGTCGGCGCAATCCTGTGTTCAGCGGACGACGACCTGTTGCTGGTCAGTGCCAAGGGCCAGTCGATCCGCTTCTCGGCCACCGACGAGGCACTACGGCCGATGGGCCGGGCGACCTCGGGCGTGCAGGGCATGCGGTTCAACGCCGACGACAAACTGCTGTCGCTCAACGTGGTCCGGGAGGGGACATTCCTGCTGGTTGCGACCGCCGGCGGCTACGCGAAGCGGACCGCCATCGAGGAGTACACCGCTCAGGGCCGTGGCGGAAAAGGCATCCTGACCATCCAGTACGACACTCGTCGTGGCACTCTGGTGGGCGCTGTCGTGGTCGACGAAGACAGCGAGTTGTACGCCATCACCTCGGGCGGCGGGGTGATCCGCACCGTGGCACGCCAGGTCCGCAAGGCCGGGCGCCAGACCAAGGGCGTTCGCTTGATGAACCTGGGCGAGGGCGACACACTGTTAGCGATTGCCCGCAATGCTGAGGAGCAGGACGGCACCGACGAGGACGTCGCGGTCTTGGACCCTGAGGCCGACGCGACCTAAAGTCGGGGGCCACAGGTAAGGAGTGCTGGTGAGTCCACCGAACGAACCGGGCCAACCCGGGTTGGGCGATCGCCCGACCGTCGCAGACGCGCGGACCGATATTCCGCCGTGGCAGAGCGCCGGGCGTGGCCGTACGGACGGCGCTGCGCAACGGCCGGTCGTCGCCGCGCGTCCGCGCGATTTCGACCCCCGGGCAAGCCGCTACGTCACCGGCGTCGCCGCACCCGATCTGTCGTCGATGAGCCCGCTCGCGCAACGGCCCGATCCCGAACCCGCTCCGGCGCGTTCGGACCTGCGCACCGAAGGCCATGACGCGGTCCCGGCCGAGGCGTTGCCCAGCGAGCTACCGGACCTGTCCGGCCCGGTGCCCAAACCCGCGCCGCAGCGACCAGCGCCGCCGCGATCCACGGATCCCCTTCGGGCCGCCGCGCCGATGCCACGGGTTCAGGTGGGTGCGCGGCACCGCGGACCGGTTCGGGCCACCATGCAGATCCGACGTATCGATCCGTGGAGCGCATTGAAGGTGTCGCTGCTACTGAACGCTGCGCTGTTCTTCGTCTGGATGATCGCCGTGGCATTCCTATACCTGGTGCTCGGCGCGATGGGCGTGTGGAGCAAGCTCAACAACAATGTCGGCGACTTACTGACCAGTGGCAGCGGTGGTGGTGGCGACCTGGTGTCAGCGGGATCGATATTCGGGACCGCCGCGCTTATTGGGCTGGTGAACATCGTTCTGTTAACGGCGATGGCCACCGTAGGTGCCTATATCTACAACCTGAGCACCGATATCGTCGGCGGCGTCGAGGTAACCCTGGCAGATCTGGACTGATCTCGCTGGCGTCGGCGGACTGCGCGTTTGGGCAGGCTGGCGCAGGTGCGGTAATCTCGGGCCTCGTCGTCCGTGTTCGGTTCCGGGCCTATAGCTCAGGTGGTTAGAGCGCTTCGCTGATAACGAAGAGGTCGGAGGTTCGAGTCCTCCTAGGCCCACGATGTCCTGGTCGTCGACGGGTGCGCCCGTGAAGCTGATAGTGCTGGTAGTGATAGCCGGCGCTTTCATAACCCGTACCCGCCGGCGCGGCGAGGTATGGCACACCCTCGCCGTCCAGAACACCGCTACGGGGCCTTAGCTCAGTTGGTAGAGCGCTGCCTTTGCAAGGCAGATGTCAGGAGTTCGAATCTCCTAGGCTCCACAGAGATATTTGACGATTACTGTGTGCGATGTGAATGCATCGTCAGCGGCGCCGGGTAACGAGGATCCGGGTAACGGGAATCTGACCGAACAGGCCCGCTATTACGACTACGCCTCGACGGCGAATCCGATCTTCGCCGGCCTGATCCCGCCGGTTCCCTACCGCTCTTTCTCGCCGGACTTCTTTGAGCGGACCTCCAGCGGAATTCTTCCCCTGGACGTCAGCGATCAGATGAAGGTTCCCGGGCCGGCCACCAGTCCCGCGCTGCTGGCCAACTTCGTCCGGATCGTCAGAGGAAGCATCAGCACGAGCGCGCTGGCCACCAGCCAGCTCTTCTTCGTGTTTCAGGGATCGGGGCACACTGAGGCCTGCGGGCGGCACATCGAATGGAGTGAGGGCGATTTCATTGTCCTGCCGGCCCATGGCGAAGCCGTTCATCACACCGACGGCGAAGCCGGCATGTATTGGGTGCATGACGCGCCTCTGCTCCGCTACCTCGGCGTCACCGCCACCGAGGAGCGTTTCCAGCCCACCGTCTTTCAACATTCCAAGGCTGCCGCCAAACTCGAGGAAATTGCCAACGACCCGGTTACCAGTCAGGCCAACCGGGTCAGTGTTCTTCTCGCCAACTCCAATTTCCCTCAGACCCGCACCATCACCCACACCCTGTGGGCCATGTTCGGCCTTCTTCCCAAAGACAAGGTCCAGTACCCCCACCGTCATGAGTCCGTCGCACTGGACTTCGTCATCAGTTGTAAGCCGGGTTGCTACACAATGATCGGCACCGAACTGGATTCAGACGGCATGATCGCCAACGGCCACCGCGAAGACTGGAAATCGGGCGCCTCGTTCATCACCCCCGCGGGCTACTGGCACTCCCACCACAACGAATCAGGCGAAGACGCCCACGTACTGCCGATCCAAGACGCTGGCCTGCATACCTACCTGCGGACGCTGGACATCCTCTACAGTCACCCGGGCCACGACCGGGCGTCGTACATATCCCAGCGCCCCTGACGCGGGCGCCCGGTGGCGGGGGTGGCACACTGGTCCCCCGTGAGCACAAGCCCGATTCAAACCGCCACCGCGACACTGCATACCAACCGCGGCGATATCAAGATCGCCCTCTTCGGTAACCACGCCCCCAAGACCGTCGCGAACTTCGTCGGCTTGGCGCAGGGCACCAGGGACTACTCGACGCAGAACGCATCCGGGGGTACCTCCGGACCGTTCTACGACGGGGCGGTCTTCCACCGCGTCATCGACGGATTCATGATCCAGGGCGGTGACCCGACCGGCACCGGGCGCGGTGATGCCGGCTACAAGTTCGCCGACGAATTCCATCCGGAGTTGCAATTCGACAAGCCCTACCTGCTGGCGATGGCCAATGCCGGGCCGGGAACCAACGGCTGCCAGTTCTTCATCACGGTGGGCAAAACCCCGCACCTCACCCGCAAGCACACCATCTTCGGCGAGGTCGTCGATCCGGAGTCGCAGAAGGTCGTTGACGCGATCGCCGCCACCCCGGTTGATCGCAACGATCGCCCGAACGAGGCCGTCGTGATCGAGTCGGTCACGATCTCCTGACCGTCACATCCGCGCATAACCGGCCTCGGTGAGTGCATCGAGGACGTCCAGTGGATCTCCACCGAGGTCCCATCGGCTCAGGACGATCAGGTGCCCGTCGACGGTGTCTATCTCGAGCAGTCGGACCTTGCGCCCGATGCGGCGGAACTCGGTGATTCGGATGAGGTCGATATCGGCGCGCGGCAAGGTCATCGAACCGAACCAACCCCGGTAGACCAATCCGCCGGCGGTGACGGCCAGACGCGGCCGTGCACGCCACGATCCGGCGGCAAAGATCAGCAGGCCCATCGCAGCTACACCGCTGAGGAACCGGCCCGGCGGATCGGTGGCGAACCGTACACAGGCCACCGCCATCACGATTCCAGCCACTCCGACAGCCGCTATTGCCGCCGTTCGCGGGGCCCACTGGCGTTTATCCACAGGAGTTATACACAGTGGGGATGAATCACACCGTTGTTATTGTCCTCATCGCCACCGCATGGTCAACAACAGACCGGCGATCATGAATCCGAACGCGATCGCGTAGTTCCACGGACCGAGGTCAGCCATCCACTGCAGCGCGTCGGGCGTGTTGTACCCGGAAGCCGCCAATTGGAACACCAGTAACCACACAAGCCCGATGAGCATCAGGCCGATGAACAGTACGACGAACCAGGAACTGGAGGGGCCGGCCTTGACCTTGACCGGGGTGCGGCTCACAGAGTTGGCGGTGAAGTCGTTCTTCTTACGAACCTTGGACTTGGGCATGGATACCTTCACTGGAGACTAGGGGTCTGGAAAGATTAACCCAGCGGCGCCGCGGGTAGCGTGTCAGGCGTGCAGGTCTTGGTCGTCGACAACTACGACAGCTTCGTATTCAACCTGGTTCAGTACCTGGGCCAACTCGGTGTGGACGCACAGGTGTGGCGCAATGACGACCCGCGGTTGACCGGCGCGGCTCAGATTTCCTCCGCGGTGGCGGAATTCGACGGCGTTCTGCTCAGCCCCGGGCCCGGTTCGCCCGAGCGCGCGGGGGCCTCCACCGCGCTGGTCAGTGCCTGTGCGACCGCGCGGACCCCGCTGTTGGGTGTCTGTCTAGGTCATCAGGCGATTGGAGTGGCGTTCGGCGCTACCGTTGACCGCGCTCCGGAACTCCTTCACGGTAAGACCAGTAGGGTGTTCCACACCAATGCTGGAGTGCTGCAGGGCCTTCCGGATCCGTTCACCGCGACCCGGTATCACTCGTTGACGATTCTGCCCGAGACCGTGCCGCCTGAGTTGGAGGTCATCGCGCGTACCGAAGGCGGGGTGATTATGGCGGTTCGTCACGTCGAACTGCCCATCCATGGCGTGCAGTTCCATCCTGAGTCGATCCTCACCGAGGGTGGACACCGGATGCTGGCGAATTGGCTTGGCTTCTGCGGCAGTTCACCGGCGGAGTCGGTGGTGCTGCGGCTGGAACAGGAAGTCGCCGATACGGTTCGTCGGGCGACCGCCGGTGATCCCGTCCGGGCGGTTACGACGCAAAGCTGAGCGTCAGCGGACCGTCCAGGTTCATTCCGGTTCCCGGCTGCGGGCTCTGCGTGACCACCGCGTTTGTTCGTTGGCCGCTGTTGGGAACGTCGGGACCCTTCACCAGAACTCCGGTCCACCCGAGTGCGCGTAGGTTCGGCTCGGCGTCAACCCAGAACTGGCCCACCACATTCGGCACGATGAACTGATTGCCTTTCGACACCTTCAGGGTGATCGGGCTGTCCAGCGGTACCGCGGCACCTGCCGCCGGCTCGGTGCCGAGTACCTGACCGGCTGGTTCGGCGCTGTCCACCGTCGCGGTGAGGACGGTCGGAAAGCCCAATGTGTTGAGATTCTTGGTGGCCAGATCGGCAGTTTCGCCGCCAACGTCGGGAATCTCCCGGGTTCGCGGACCGGTCCCGACGACGATCGTGATCTCGTTGGTGATCGCTGAGGTTTGATTCGCCGGCGGCACTGTATTGAGGACCTTGTCCTTCTGGTCGGGATTCGATGGTGCCTCGGATTGTTTGAACTTGCCGAAGCCGGCCGCCGTCAGCTTCTTAACCGCCTCCGCATAGCTCAGAGCCGACACATCAGGCACCTCGCGCTGTTCGGGACCGGTGGAGACGCTGATCAGGATCTCGTCGCCGGCATTGACCGATAGGTTGCCCGCCGGGTCGGTCTTGATCACGTGGTCGGGGGGCACCGTGTTATCTGGTTTCTGTTGGGTACGGATCTTGAAGCCTTTGTTCTGCAGCGAGGCGATCGCGTCGGCTGAGACCTGACCGCGAACGTCGGGAACCTGGACCGCGCGCGGCTTACCGCCGACCATATTGATCGCGAGAGTGACCACCACGGTCAGGATCGCCAGTATCGCCGCCGCCACCAGCCACCGGCCCACAGAGCTGCGTCCGGAATTCGCGTAGTCATACCCCGCCGGTGCCGAACCGGAATCGTTGCGAGAACCTGATCTCGAGGGCGCCATCATCATGGTCCGCTCGGCATGGGTCAGCACCTTCGGCGCCTCGGGCTTTTCCCCGCTGTGCACCCGAACCAGATCGGCCCGCATCTCAGCCGCGCTCTGGTAGCGATTGTCCGGATTCTTGGTCAGTGCTTTGAGCACCACAGCGTCGAGTTCCGGGGAGATCCCGGCCCGCTTCTGAGATGGCGGTATCGGGTCCTCGCGCACATGCTGGTAAGCAACGGCCACAGGGGAGTCACCGACGAAAGGTGGTTCGCCGGTGAGCATTTCGTAAAGTACGCACCCCAACGAGTACACATCGGAGCGTGCGTCCACGGATTCACCGCGGGCTTGCTCCGGGGAGAGGTACTGGGCGGTTCCGATCACCGCTGCGGTCTGGGTGACGCTGTTTCCGGTGTCGGCAAGGGCGCGGGCGATGCCGAAGTCCATTACCTTCACCGCTCCGGCATCGGAGATCATGATGTTGGCAGGCTTAACGTCACGGTGGATGATCCCGTGCTGGTGGCTGAAGTTGAGCGCCTGGCAGGCGTCGGCGATCACCTCCAGTGCCCGCCGCGGTGGCATCGGGCCGTCGTTATGAACGATGTCGCGCAGCGTGACCCCGTCGACGTACTCCATCACGATGTAGGGCAGCGGCCCGCTGGCCGTAGCCGCTTCCCCGGTGTCGTACACCGCGACAATTGCGGGATGGTTGAGCGCAGCAGCGTTTTGTGCCTCGCGCCGGAACCGCAAATAGAAGCTGGGGTTGCGGGCCAGGTCGGCGCGCAGCACCTTGACGGCGACATCGCGATGCAGTCGAAGATCACGGGCGAGGTGGACCTCCGACATGCCGCCGAACCCGATGATCTCGCCGAGTTCGTAGCGGTCGGAAAGGTGCTGCGGTGTGGTCATCGCGGTACCTCGGCGATCACCGGGGTAGCCGCCAGCGCCGGCGTACGCGCGGCGGCGAACCGAATCTGGCCAATTTGCATACCGGGGACCACCGGAGGGGTCCATCCCGATGGGGCGGCCGGAGGCCCCTCACCGGGTGCATCCGGCGTGACGGTGTCAGTCACAGTCTGCTGAACCGGAACATTGGCGCGTCGGTCCCGGTCGGCCAGCACGATCAGAATCGCGCTGATGATCGCCAGGGTGCCGAGGACCCCGGCCGCCCAGAGCAGGGCGCGCTGACCGGAGGAGAACGATCGCCGGGCCGGCTGCTGGGACCGCTGACCGACGCTGGGGCGTGGTCGGGGCGGTGGCGCGGGTCGAGTCTCGGGCGCCGGCTTCTTGGAGCCCGGAATCGTGGTCGGGTTCGCTTTGATGATTGGCGCGGAGTTCGGTCGCGGTGCCCGGCGCCCGGCCCGCACCGCAGACACCGCGTCGGCGAACTGCCCGCCGTTGCGATACCGCAAGCCGGGGTTCTTCACCAGGGTGATCTCGATGAGCTCACGCACGTTGGGCGGAAGGTCCGCAGGCAGCGGCGCCGGAGTCTCCTTGATGTGTTTCATCGCCACGGTCAACGCACCGTCACCGACAAATGGGCGCTTGCCTGAAACCGCTTCGTAGCCAACAACTCCCAGCGAATAGACATCGCTGGCCGCCGTGGCGTCCTCGCCGAGAGCCTGCTCCGGCGCGATGTACTGAGCGGTGCCCATAACCATTCCGGTCTGGGTCACCGGCACCGCGTCGACCGCTTTGGCGATGCCGAAGTCGGTCAGCTTCACCTGGCCGGTCGGGGTGATCAGAATGTTGCCCGGCTTGACGTCGCGGTGCACCAGGCCCGCGGTGTGGGCGACCTGCAGTGCCCGACCGGTCTGCTCCAGCATGTCGAGGGCATGGCGCAGCGACAACCGACCGGTCCGCTTCAGAACCGAGTTCAGCGGTTCACCGTTGACCAGCTCCATCACCAGATAGGCGGTGCGGCCCTCGCCGTCCATATCGGTTTCGCCGTAATCGTGCACGGCCGCGATACCCGGGTGGTTGAGCATGGCCACAATGCGCGCCTCGGCACGGAATCGCTCGAGGAACTCAGGGTCGGACGAGAACTCTTGCTTCAGCACCTTAACGGCGACCCGACGCCCCAGCCTGCTGTCGACGGCCTCCCATACCTGGCCCATACCGCCGGTCGCGATCAGACGCTGCAATCGGTAGCGCCCGGACAGCGTGACGCCCACGCGGGGACTCATTGCTTGCCTCGCTGTGCTCGGCTGCGGGGGCTCATTGCTTGCCTCGCTGTGCTCGGCTGCGGGGGCTCACGGCGCACCCTGCAAAACCGCCGCGATGGTGGCCCGCCCGATCGGCGCAGCCAGTGCGCCGCCTGTCGCCGCCAACCGGTCCCCGCCGTTCTCGACCAGGACTGCCACCGCCACCTTCGGGTCCTGTGCCGGGGCGAACGCGATGTACCAGGCGTGCGGCGGAGTGGAGCGCGGATCGTTGCCGTGCTCGGCGGTTCCGGTTTTGGATGCGATCTGCACGCCGGGAATCGCTCCCTTCTGCTGGGTGAACTTTTCGGCGCCGATCATCAAATCCGTTAGCTTAGCCGCGATCTGTGGTGAAACCGCGCGTTGCTGCTCCTGCGGCGCAGTCGCGCTGATGTTGGACAGACCCGGCCCTTCGAGCCGGTCCACGAGGTAGGGCTGCATCACCACACCGGAATTCGCGATCGCAGCGGCCACCATCGCGTTCTGCAGCGGGGTCACCGCAACGTCCTTCTGTCCCATACTCGACATTCCGACCGCGGCGGCATCAGGCATCGGTCCGATGGTGGACTCGGCGACCTGAAGCGGAATGGGGTCCGGCGCGCTGTCGAACCCGAACGCGTCTGCCGTGCGACGCAGCGCATCGGCTCCGACCCGGATGCCCAGCTCGACGAAGGCGGTGTTGCAGGACCGCTCGAAGGCCTCCCGCAGCGGTGCCGTCGGCCCGGCACCGCACGGCGTTCCGCCATAGTTCTCCAGGGTGGCCGTACTGTCGGGCAGCGTGATCGAGCCCGCTGCCGTCAGCGGTTCGCTCTCGGTGATCCCGGCCTGTAACGCGGCCGCGGTGGTGATGACCTTGAACGTCGATCCGGGCGGGTAACGCTCAGCGATCGCCCGATTGGTCAGCGGCGAGGCTGCGTCGTCGCGCAATTGCTGCCAGGCCTTGCCCTGAGCCTCGGTATCGTGCGTGGCCAACAGGTTGGGGTCGTAGGAGGGTGACGACACCATCGCGAGGATCTTGCCGGTGGACGGTTCCAGCGCCACCACCGAACCCCTGCACGGTCCGTCGCAGCCCCCCTGGAGCGCCGCCCATGCGGCTTGCTGGACCCGCGGCACCAAGGTGGTGTCGACGTTGCCGCCCCGCGGATCCCGGCCGGTGAAGAAGTCGGCCAATCGTCTGCCGAACAGGCGCTCGTCGGAGCCGTTGAGGATGAGATCTTCGGCGCGCTCAAGTCCATTGCTGGAATACCGCAGCGAGTAGAAGCCGGTCACCGGTGCGTAGGCGAATGGATCGGGATACACCCGCAGGAAGCGGTAGCGGCCGTTTGCCGACAGCGAATACGCCAGCAACTGCCCGCCGGCCGTGATCTGACCACGCTGACGCGCGTACTCATCGAGCAGCACCCGTTGGTTACGCGGATCGGCTCGCAGCGCGTCGGCACGGAAAACCTGCGTCACCGTGGCGTTGACCAACAGCAGCACGACCAGAGCCATGACCATCATCGAGATGCGGCGCAGCGAGGTGTTCATGAGCGACTGATCACTTCGGTACGCGCCGCAG
>Ga0209084_1002360_pt1 | contig 14733 bp, 17 predicted proteins | sample C_130820_MF_Meta_FD_187309 | JGI IMG/M metagenome (GOLD analysis project Ga0209084, IMG submission 187309) | Freshwater microbial communities from Lake Croche, Canada to study carbon cycling - C_130820_MF_MetaG (SPAdes) (version 2) | ecosystem: Environmental > Aquatic > Freshwater > Lake... | reverse complement strand
AGTCACACCGTCCGCACCAGTCTCGTAAGTGAGACGGTAGGCGGCGTTGCTTGCGTTCTTCTGAATCGAAGCGGCGATGTTGCGACGCACGGCGGCTGAGGTGTAGATCACGTCAGGGTCGGCCATGTTGTTGTTGAACATCGACACGAATGCGTCCTGGAAGAAGGCCGCAGGTTCGCTGAGTCCGGCAACCGAAGCGTTGAACTGCTTGGTGTATCCACCGGACTGACCGAAGGTGCTGATGAAACCGTCGTATCCCAAAGAGGTGTACGAAGCGTCAACCGAAGGAGCGGCAGTACCACTCACCAGGGCAAACGCCAAACCAGTCTGGCCAGAAGCCAAAGACAGCGACGTGGCCTTGTAGACAACGGAGTTGTAGACGGCGTAGACGTTCAGAGCAACAGCGCCAGCAGGCACGGTGGCGGTGAAAGCAACCTTCGCACCCTGATTCGTGACACCCGTGACGTTTCCGGCGCTGATAGCGGCGGTCTCACCAAAGGCAGACGAGAAGGTGATGCTAACGGCAACGGTCTGCGTGTTGAACGATGACGGGAATCCGGTGGCGGTGGTGTCAGCCGAAGCGACAGTTCCCGAACCGAACGATGAAATCTGACCGGCACTCAGCAACGGCGTGACGCAACCGTTGAGCATGTTGCGCTCTTCACCCAACAGGTGTGACCAGAGGGCGGCGGTGTGGCTCAACTGACGAAGGTCGGTGTAGCCCTTACCTGCAAACTCAGCCTGGAGCGAAACGCTGTCCGAGACACCCTGCTCGACGAACGACTGCACGATTTTGTCGGCGGCGTAGGTGATCTGGGTAGGACGGTTCAGCGTGATTCCGTTGAAGGAAGTCGAAGCCGAGTTGGAGTTGAAGAAGGTGTTGAGGTTAGCGACGCTACCAGTACCGGAGTTAGAAACACCGTTGATGCGACGGAACTCAACAGCCTGACCAACCGCAGTCTCACGAGCAACAGAGTTGCGCAGGGTCAGTTCCTTAGGAACCAACAGACCGAGGACAGATTCCAGGTTGTAAGGCACAAGACCCGTGACGCCGGAAGTTGAGTTGTTCAACGGGCTGGTCAGGGTGATGTTCTTCTGGATGTCAGAGACGTTCGCAAGAGCCGAGTTCACGGCGGCGAGGGCGTCACCGGAGATGGACTTGCTGATTTCGCTGGAGAACTCGCTGATGCGGTCGGCAACAGACGCCTTCTCGATGACACCACGCTTGGGGTCGAACGAGATTTCGCCACGAGCAGACTTCTCAAGGGTACGAGTGTGGACGGCGCTCAAGGCAGACTTGTAAGCCTCGAAGCGTTCGACGCGCTTTTCGGCAGGAAGTCCGCCGAACAGTTGGTCGATTGAAGGAGCGGCCATAGCCATGATGCTCCCCTTTCTGTGGGTAGTTGTTTTTTGAGTGACCTAGAGAGTCTTGGCCTGATTCTCCAACGCAATAGCGGCGTCGAAGTAAGCAGAGCGCATCTCTGGATCGGTGACCTGCTGTGCCATGTAGCGACGGCGTTCAGCCTCCACTAACAGGGCGGTTGCTTGCGCAGACTTTTGGGTCTGTGCTTGCGTCTGGCGAAGCGCTGGCCCGCCAGGTATTGCCATCTCCTTGACCTCGTCGAGTTCAGCCTTGATGCCCTTGATGACATCCTCCTGACTCGCTATGAGTGCCTTGTAGGTAGCGATTTCTTCCGTGATGCCGAGGGCCTTCACGATTTCGAGACGGAGTTCCGTCTTGGTTTCTTCCGTAGCGTCGGCGCTGGAAGCAGACTTGATGAGGTCGGCGCTCACGCCGAGTCCAATGTAGGCCATGTTGTCATCATCCTTGTTCTCGTCCCATCCGGTGAATGGGGCTTCGGTTTCGTTTTCGCTGGCTTCTGAAGTCCACCAGTCGAGGTACATCTTGAGAGCACAGAGCAACTGCATAACGTCAGAGATTTCGTTCTCGTCTCCAGCCAGCATTTCGTCCAGTTCAGCCTTGATGAGAGCGATGAGACTGGCACGAACGGCGTTGAGGTCGGCAAGGTTGTGCTCCTTGTCATCCGCCTTCACGAGGTCGGGGTGAACTGCCTTGAACTCTTCGAGGGCGGCCTTGAGGTCAGCGACCGTCTTGGTCTTTTCGGGCTCGGTTGCCTTGAGTTCACGGTTCTCGTCAGCGTTGAGCGTTGAGAGGCTCTGCTGGGTGATGTTCTCGCTCTGGTCGGCAGGCTCTTCGCCGGTTCCGTTGCAGATTTCGCAGGTCGCAACATCGTCCTCGACGTTGGTCTTGTAGCCAGTACCCGAGCAGGCGTGGCACACCTGGACGGCGATGTGAGGGGCTTCGCCAACGGTGGTGGGCGAGGACAGGGTCATCTCGGCTTCAGCGTTCATGTCGCTGGACTTTTCAATCTCGGTCACGGCAAGGCCCTTCACTAATTCTCCGCCAACGGATTTGGCGATTTCGATTACTGCGGACGGGTTAGCCGGACGATCTACGAGTGACAGTTCAACGATTTTTCCGCCGACGATTCTGCCACCAGGGGCTTTGTCATCCTTGACAATTCGAGCGCCCTTGATGCCGATTGAGAATCCGGTGTAGATGTCCTCTTCGACCATCTTGGCGGCTTGCTCGTCGACAATCTTGGCGGAGACTACGAAGCCGGTTCCAACCTGCTCCATCTCCATCGCCTTGCCGATGGCCTTGCTCTGGTGCATCTCACGGATGTTTCCGATTTCCATCCACGCTGGCATGGCTGACTTGAGCCATTCGGCGTCGCAGATTTGCTCGTCGAGGTCGAGGGTTTCGTCAGTAGCGATTCCCTTGACGTGCATGTAGCCATCGTCACCACGCTTGGCGGTGAGTCCTCCGAGATAGGTGTGGATAATGTGTTCAGACATTTGGTCTCCAATAATAGGCGATGACTATGCGCCACCGTAAGGGCATGGGGTTATTCGATAAAGAAGTTTGGGATAGTTCCGACAGCCGTGAAGCCCATTAGGAAATCCACATTTGAGATAAAAGCCATTTCCGAGAAGTCTCCCGTGGGCTTTGACACCAAGAAACAACGATCATCGTCCGAAGCAAAGTCAGAATCAAAACCAGACAGATAACGCTTGTCACCAGCCATAATCATCCAGTAATCAGGATTTTCCCGACCCCAGTCAGCGACGTAGACATCGGGATTCTCCTCTTGGAGTTTTTTCCGAACTACGTCCTTCGCTTCTTGAAACGTTGTCATTTCTTCCCCTTGATGTAATCCAGAATCTGATCCGTAGGACGTAAGTGGTCGACCCTAGCCCATTGAGGGCCTGACATCATCTTGAAGAATCTATCGTTTGCTTCCCATACTCGTCCAGGCTGGAAGTCAACAATTATGACTTTTCCGTCCTTGATAATCCAGTTCACAACGTGACTAGAACTCATCCCCTTGTAGCCGAATCGTAGGAAACCTCGAGCGCCTTCTGGATTTTCTCGCAAAAGTTCTTTCGTGAGGTTCTCTTCAATCTTTGCACCAGCCCGAAGTTTAGGACTCCATTGAGCACCCTTGCCAAGTTCGTCCTGCCACGTCTTGGTCAAGTAGTGAGTCGACACTTGAGACAAGTCTCTCACATTTGCTTCGTTTGCTTCCGTGTAGATTCCACGCATGTTGAGTTCACCGTTTTGGACTACTCGAGCGCAGTTATGAGTCCAGTCCTTTTGACCAGTCTCGTAGTTAGGATTCACGTCCTTGATCCAGGACTGAACATCGTCAATCGAACGGGAAACACCCTGGCTGAAACCGTCTAACACGGGATTGTAGAGCGGATTGGCGGCATTGTCTACTAAAGACTGAGCCAACGCCGTCACGTCTGAAACTGACGGAGTGGACGGACTTGCACCCTCTTCTTCTGCCGAGATTTCGTCTGCGCTGACCGTGGACTGACCAACGATCGCACAACGACAGTTCGGGTGAAGCGGTGGGTACTCGTCTCCGAAGTCGTGGTTGCCTTCCATGTCGGCGCACTCGTCACAGGCTCCGTCATAGGCCAGCCACTCGAAGCCAGGTAGTCCGGCGTCCACCATCGAGTCGAGGCTCGAGGCGTTGTAAGCCCGTGACCCTTCGGTCTGAGCAATCATTTCGGCTCGGGCTGGGTCGTTCACGATGGCGTCGAGCGAGTCAGCGATGTCCGATGAGGGAAGCCCCTGGTCGATTCCGGCGGCAATCAGGTCACCGAGGCGAGCCATTGTCGTGTCGGTGATGCCCTTGATGGTCGCATTCGAGTTGTCGAGCAGGGACTTGAGCCCACCCCCAGCAACTTTGGCGGCGGCTTCGGGGTTGCCTGGCTTCCAGTTTGACCAGTCAATCCCACCGGCGAGGGCTTCTAGATCCGATGAGAGACCGGCGGCCTTGCTCGTCGTTTTCGGCTTGAGGGCAATCAGTCCGTTGTCGGCGTAGATTCCCTTGAGAACGGCCTGTAAGGGCGCTGAGTCGAAGCGAATGTTGTGCTGGACAGATTGCTTGGCGGTGACCTTTGCGCTGTCTTTCGAGCCCTGAGAGTGACCGGCTACTGCCTGAGCGACTGCCTCTTTGAGTCCACTCATTCCATCAGCGATGGCTTTGCGGACGAGGGGGGCGTAGTGAGCCGTGACGAGGTTCTGCTCGTGATGACCAGGCAAGTCAGTCATCTGGCGTTTAGTAAGCGAACGACCTTTTGGGGTATCGCTTATCTGCGCTTTCAGAGTCTCGGCCTCATCGGGCGTGTGGAACTGAAACACGAAGTCACGAGCACGGGGCTTGGAGACGAATCGCTTGTAGGCACGAGCCTCGGCGGACTTGGACTCTTCTAACGTTTCGGCTTCGACTTCGGGGACTTGCGGTTTCGCTTCTTCTTCAGCGAGTCCTTCGGGCTGTGCGCTTGTTTCGTCAAGGGGATTCTCCTTTTGTCCGACCGTCTCACCGGCTCCGTCCGTCTCCAACATTCCCTTGAGGAACTGAATCGTGGAGCCAGCAACAATCATTGGTTCGTCGGCTTCGGGCATGTCGTAGAGGGGCATGCCAATCTCGCCACGAACGTCGTTCATGGTCAGTTGACCCGAGTAGAGGCTGGTCTGGAAGGCCTGTGCCTTTGCCTCGGCGTCCTTGCCGGATTCTTGGTCGTTGAGGACGAAGGTGATGTTGCGGTCTGTTCCGAGGTAGCGACGGCAGAGGGAGTTCACCATCTCAATGATGAAGTTCTCCATTGGCTTCTTGGACACCGTTTCGGCGTTGTCCGATTCGCCCTCTTGTGCGCCCTTGCCCCCACCCATGCCAGCACGAGCGATGACGCCCAACTGACTAGGGGAGACACCGAAGGCGGAACCGATGCGCTTGATGATGAACTCGTCATAGTCGGATCGGAAATCGGCGGAGATGGACTTCATTTCGACGGGGTGGAAGCCGTCGGGGAGAACCTTGATTCGGTGACGCTCCTGGCTAGAACCAGTCAGTTTGTCGTTCAGCACTCGCTCGAAAGCCGCCAACTTGAGGTGATCCAACTCTTGAGAGTTTGTTTCTATCCACGTCTTAGGGGTCGAACCGGCTTGATACTCGTCTCTCATCCACGTCTGACGCTCGAGATACAGGGTGGCCGCAGGGATGCATTCTTCGACGGCTGAGAATCCGTAGGGGCTCCAAGTGCGACGGTTCTTGACGAACACGCTCATCTGGTCGGTGAGGAACTGGTCACCACGCCCAGGGCCGGTGTAGAACTCGCCGTCCGCTTCGGGGGACGAAGTGAACTCGCCACGGGGGAAGCCCCAAAGAATCTGCTGGTAGGCCGGCGCTGGAGGAAAGGGAATGTCACCACGGTTGTCGAGCAGAATCTTGATGGTCGGAGCGTCGATAACGTCAAAGCCGATTATCTTTTTCTTGAAGTTGTAGCGAGGGTAGACACAGACTTGGTCAAAGGCGAAGTGTTGCCAGAGGGCTTCGGTAATCCACTCCACCCAGCCACGGTCGTTGTGAACGTAGGGGTTCTCCCAGAACTGAGTGAGGCGCAGGATGTCCTCGCCGTATTTCTCACGGCCAATCTTGGAGGCCTTAGCGTGAGAGACGTTCTGCTCTTCCATGATGGTTGCAATAGCGTCATCTGAAACCGAGAACGACCAGCGTTGCTTGACGATTTCCGAGATGCGGATTTCGATGCAACGGTGAATGATGTCGCATTGTTCGGTCAGGGATTTGAGCACCTGGAACGGAACCTCGGTCTGGGTGAGGTTGAGGTTGACCGCAATCTGGTACTCGTACTTGCGAGGAATCGGTCGACCGGAATCGTCCAAGACGGGGTCGATGGGAGCCGGAAGCAACGGAGCGGCTGGCCCGAGCATAGATCCGAAGTCCTGACCCCAGCGTCGCATGGGGACTGATTCGCCCTGAACCTGAATAAGTCCTTGACCGCCCATGCCCGTGTAGGGGTTAGCGGCAGTCGAGTTGGCGTAGCCGGAGTTCGCCATAGGCGTTCCGGCGAGGCTCTTCTGGATCTCTTCTGCTACCGCTTTGACGATTTCTGCGGTCTTGTCCTTGCGACTGAATAGGGCCATGAGTCCTTCTACTTGATAGTGGGAAAGCCCGTAAGGGCTGAGGCGAATGGCGCAGGGCCGATTGCATTACGGAGATTCTCGTTGCACGAACGGCAGTTGGTGGCTTCCTCGGAGTTAGGCATTCCACATTTCGGGCAGGGTGGGGCGATGCTGGCGAAGTAGCGGTCGGCACTAGCGCCGGTGGCGATTTGGAGTTCGACGATTCCATGCACCAGGGCGTCGAGGCGGTCGGGGGATTCGCCGGAGTCGGGGAGCCAGCCGGTCATCTGGTCTTCCAGCGTGGTGAACGAACCAACGTGAGAGACACGGCCTTGCTCGTAGAGGGCGGCGATGGGCTCGGCTCGAAGGCGCTTGCCCTGACGAGCGGTGATTCCCTTGTAGGGGATGGTGGGGTTCACGGTGCGGAGGGTCTGCTCGACCATGTCCCCACCCTGGTTCTTTTCGGCCACGATGCGGTCGGCCTTCAGTTCTTCGTAGAGGGCCACGGCTCTTTTCGCCCAGCCCGAAGGGGTGTCACGACAAGAACGGTCAGCAAGAACGTAGGCCCTGCCATCGGTTCCCTTCCCGACTGCGATGATTCCCGTCTCGTCGGAGTGTTCCCCCGAGGTCACGGCTGGGTCGATAGCCACCACGATGCGAACCATCTCGGGCATTTCGGTCACTCGACAGGCTTCGATGAGGTCGTAGGTGAACAACGCCCCAGGGGTGTCGGTGAGCAATTCCCCGTAGAGTTCCTGCCGACCAATGCGAGTTCCCTCGTAGCGGTTGCGGAGTTCTGCGAGGGCGGCTGGTGACAGGTTGGCCGCATTGTCGAAGGTGGAACCTCTCGTGACTACTACTGATCCATCTGTTCTGGATACGAACTCACGAATGAGTCGCACGGGTCGAGGTGTGGTCGTGATGACCACCTGCGGATTGCCGACTCTTAGAGCCGGTGCTAGTCCTTCAGTCCACGTCTCTTCATACCGCCAAGCGGCGAACTCGTCGAGCCAGGCTCCAGACAAGTTGAGGCCACGAACACGGTCGGGTTCCTCGGCGGAGAGCATGTGAATCTTGCTTTCATTCGCCAGGGTGATTTGACCGTTCGAGCGGTTGTAGAACTTGAGTTGCGCTGGGGAGAGCGCTTTGAGGATTCCCGAGGGGCCTTCAACGCAAGTGCGTCGAGCGTCGGTGAATGTCGGGGCTACGATGGCCCATTCGGTTTCGGGGGTTTTGAGGGCTTGCTCGCAGAGCCAACCAGCACCGAGGTAGGTCTTGCCGAAGCCACGGCCAGCGATGACCAGCCAGATTCGCCAGTCCGAGTCGGGTGGCAACTGCTGTGGTCGAGCGGTGGTGCGGTAGCGAGAGGTGTTGAGCATCTCAAGAAACTCGGCCTGCTTCTCGTCCCTTCGGGCGAGTTCGAGGTCACGCAGTCGCTTGAGGTCAGCGAGTCTCTGCGCCTTGAGTGTCTGCACCTTGTTCCCCTAGTTCGCTTTCCAGTCGGAGGATTTCGGACTGGATGTAGTCAAGCGTAATGACTTCGTGCTTCACCGGCGAGTCCAAGCCCAGAAGTTTGGCTCGACGATCCATAATTGCCAGCACACGGTCAATGGCGAACAGGAAGCCCTTGTCCTCGGACTCCACTTTTTTCATGGCGAGTTCGAGCAGGTTGTCCAGGCGGTCGGTCTCTAGGCGGCGGTACTCATCTACGGCCTCGGCTGGGATGGCGGCGAGGGCTACTTGGACACGGTGGTAGGCGGCGGTCTTGGAGATTCCGAGTTCGTCGGCAATCTTCTGGTAGGTCATCCCTTTGGAGCGCAGGCGCAACGCCATTGTTGCGTTTATCATGTCTTGCTCGGTGCGGACGTATCCGCTTCTGGAGTTTGTGCTCATGTTCTATTGCCCTGATGTTCGTGGAGTGGACGCACGAAGCCCAATGTAGAGTCCTAGTATCGCACATTGGTACGAACTATGCAATACCAACAGATTCGAGTGGTTCACGAATTGGAGCGAATGTCAAGAACGTCAAACACGGGAACAAGTTGATTGCACGAAACCTTGCGGCGGTTCACATCGCTTCCGTATTGCGGCGAGCCCTCCCACAATTCATGCGCCCATCCTGCTCCGACAATTCGGGCATAGTCGTTCTCCAAGTTGGTTGCGTCTTTGTGGTCGCATTCCGTACCCAGACAGCCCATCATTACGGCCTCGACCCACAGCACAAGTCTCTGGCGCTCGGCGTCTTTTTTGTCAATCGGCATTGAGTAGGCCCTTCGTCTCCATTTCACCTCGACCTCGGTGAGTTGGCAATAGATGTCAGGTAGATCCATAGCCCAATGAGAATGGTCTTTTCGGGGCCAGACCGCATTGACCGAGTATCCACCAATGATTCGAGCGGCTCCAATTTCGGCAATCGTGGAGTGAATGTTGGCCGCAAGGTTGTCCGACATAATCTTGGTGGGGTCATAAGACGCCCTATCGCCTCGATTTAGGTTTTCGTTGTTGCGCCCTGCGGCGATTCGTCGAGCATCTTCGCTTTCCCAGGGGAAGAGTTGAACCTTTGGGGCTACGGCTTGCAGTTGAGCCAGGTTCATTCCGGTTCAGTTTCTAGGACGAGGAACGGCGAACGAACCGAGGCACAATGGGCTTCGCTGGCTCGTAGGGCTCGGGTCACGCTGGACTTGTCGATGGCGTCGACGAACAGGGCTCCGAGTGCGGTGGGGGCTCCGGTTCCGACTGCTCCGTAGTTGCGGCCTCGACGTGGCAGGGTTTCAATAACGGCCCCCTGGCAGACTTCGTAGATTCGACCACGCTCAATGACGAGTAGTTCTACATCGTTGAGGTCAAGCCTACGGATGGTGGTGGCGAAGGTTTTGAGGGATTGGCTTCTTTTGAGGCTTGCGATGGCTCGCTCGCCCTGTCCGAAGTCACCGGCAAAGCCGATGAGCATCGAACCTATCTTTGCGACCTTCGGAGTAGCCGTTAGTGAATAGAGCCCATTGGCATCCCCAGCGTAGGAGTCAGCGCCGATGTAGCCGTAGCCCGATTCGCTCACCAGCCCCACCACGCAGGTCATAGATCCAATTCCCCACAGTAGCGGCAGGGCTCTTGATGGTTCTCTCGCACATTCCCACAGGTAGGACAGCAGATAGGTGGGTCATTTGTCACAGAGCCCCACCAAGAAGTAGATGAGAAACACAACCAGCATCCATAGTCCCACCACGGTCACGAGGGGTCGGCCTCGTCAATAAGGTGCTGAATGAGGACTGAAACATCGGGGGTCTTTCGCCAGCCACATTTTGAGCAGGGGCCATCGGTGACAAGGTGACCGCAGTTCTGGAAGCACGGTGCTACTTCAGTTTCTAGGTCGCTGGAGTTTAGTTCTTCATTGTCTTGGTGCTCGTCAATGTGGATATTTATAACTTGCTCTATCTCTTTGAGTCGGTCAGAGAGCCACTTACGAGAGCGCCCTTGCTTTGGATAGCGCTCGAGTATCTCGGCGTGAGTCAATGACACGGCGCATACCCACTTGGCTGGGTTCTCGCCTTTGGCTGGTGGAGGGTATTTCATCTCGCCTATTTGCAGAAACCACATCCAAAGGAAGAGGGCTTCGTCAAAGCCTCGCTCTAGAAAGTCATTGAATACCGACACGGGAATCATGGTGTTCGTACCGTCTTTGTAACCGACGATGTGATGCCAGTTTTCGGTGTTCATAGTTTCTCTCCGCACTTAGGGCAGTAGGCAAAAGTAAGCCAGACATTGTAGCCAAGCCATTCCTCATCAGAAACTTCACCGCCTTGAAGTATTTTTTCTCCACACTTAGGACAATGAGCAAACAGAGTGTTCGGCTCAAAGTCGCTTGCTTCCTCTTGCGTGACCAAGCGAGCGTCATTCATTCCGTGTCGGTAGCCGACAATGTGATTGCAGTTTTCGGTGTTCATAGTTTCTCTCCACACTTAGGGCAGTAATGCCAGGTTGTCCAATCAGTATCTATTTCGTGAGCGAAGTGGTCGCAGTCCTCTGGTGTCTCATCTATACCGTTTTCGGTATTGTTCTGCCGACCTTCATCGTGGGTCATCGATTCCTCAACTTGAACGGTCTGGCCTTGTATTCCCTGACGATTCGCAGGTGACAGTCAGGACACCACAGGCTCTTGTAGGGGGTTTCCACGACTTCGCCGTCGAGGTTCGTCGTGCGCTCGACGTGCTTGCAGGGTTCCATTACTTGACCCACCAAGCGACGTAGATCGTAAGGAACGCAAAGGAGAACTCGAACGAGTGAGAGCCTCGACTGTTATGAATACACAGCCCCAGCCCTAATTCCCCAACGTCCACCGCCACCCATCCTTCATAGCGGCGCTTCGAGTCCTTGCGGTGATTCCCGAACTCGTAGACCCATTCCTTTTTCATCGTTTCTCCTTCAGCCACCAGTATTGACTCATCGCACGACCCGCAGGTCGGGTTTCCCGATGTACGCCTGGAGAGCGTGACTGAGAGTCGTAGCGTCATCCCACGTCAAATAGTAGTGATCCGTTCCCTCGTTGTTTTTGATACTGACCACCAGTTCCTTGATTCCGTCCTCAACATCGACGCTGACCTCAAACTCCTGCTCGAAGTCGACAAAGATAGTTTTCGTGTCGGTCACCTCGCACTCCTCTCTGATTGTGTTGACGTGAAGCGACTTGACTTCTCCCGTAAGGGTGGACAGGTACTTCTCTTTTCCGCAGTTTCCGCACAGCATTATGACTCCTTCCCAAGACGCAGGACACGATAGCCAGCCTTCGGAGCGACAAACTGAGCGTAGATGTCGGGGTGAGCGGCCTTGAAACTCTTTGAGTCGAACGCCTCGCCTGGCTTCGTGGACTTGTAGGTGTAGAGCACGTTCCCGTCATAGTCGACCACGGATTCGTTCTCAGCGATAGCCCGTTCAAGTTGGATGCGAAGCCCCTTGACGGTTTCCTCGGCGGCGTCAAGAATCTGCTTGGCTCGGCGGAACTCTGCCAGGGTGTCCAGCAGGAACTCGTCAGCGACCAACGTCGAGTCTTTCGATTCGGGGTAGACGGCCTTGAGGGTGTCAAAGTCGGACTCGTGACCTGTGACCTCGGGCTCGGTGAACATCTCAACCTTGTCCCAGAAGTCAGCCTCGGCGGTGTTCAGTTCTTCGATGGTCGATTCGGGGATGACCACCTCACGGATCTGCAAGCCTGACCCACCGACCAATGCGGCGAAGGTGACGTTGCGGATGCCGGTGACGGCTGAGTAGTGAACTCCCTGCCAGTAGTAGGAAGTTGGCACTCCGTTGTTTTCCCACTCCCTCGATGCTCGACCCACGATGCCGGTGGTCTTGATTTCGAGGATGGCGCTGATTCCGTTCGGAGCCTCGTAGGAGTTATGAACTGTCACTTCGCCTTCGGGGAACTCGTCAAAGGTGGCGTAATCCACGATGAAGAAGTCGCAGTTGGCGAGTTGCCAGGGGCGCTCGATGGACTGAAGCATCACGGGCCACGCCACGACACGCTTGTTGGTGGTCTTGGCGTAGCGCTTTGCGACGGACAGTTCGAGTTCGTTGCCCCACTCGGTTGCTTCGTTGCCGGTGAAGTTGGATTCCACCTTGCCGGTCTTTTCGGCCCACAGCGAGAACGGACTAGCCCAGCGTGATTTGCCGAGCACGGTTCCTGCGTCCGACCCACCGAGTCCGGTTCGACGGTAGTCGAGCCATTCGTCGTGAGTGATTTCGTCGGTGCGAGTGAGCACCTTGAATGGTTGTTTCATGTTTGACCTCCCTGGTCTGTTTGGTACTGCGAACTTATCTTAGGGCTGTGACATCGCCCTGTCAATCATCCTCCGGCAATCTTGAACCCACTAGCGAGGGTGCGTAGACCGTCGAGTCGGGCTTGGCTGGCACGGAGAGCCTCACGGATCACCGTCAGATTGTTGGCCTTGAGCAAGTGCTGGAGCCGGAGTTCCTCGCATTGAACGTCCGCCGAGTCTTGAGCGCTGGCTTCGGTGACCTTTCCCAGAGCCTTTGCCTGGAGTCGAGCAACGGCGTTGGCGGTCTTGTAGGCAACCTCGGCTTCGGCGGCGGTGTGACCTGCCAGGCGGATTTCGTCGACCAGCCCTTCGAGGCGTTCGAGTTCGGTCAGAATGGCCTTTTGGATTCCGGCGAGGTTGAGCACTACTCCGTCCACGCCATCGTCCACGCCATCGTGGTCGGGCTCAAGCCGTAGCGGTAGTTGGAAGTTGTGGTCTTGGGCTTTTCTTCTTCCTCACGAAACAAGATGAGAGCGATGATGGTGTAGACGGCGAGGTCGATAAGCGAGTCCTCGATGCCCTCGTTGGTGAGGGTTCCACCTTTGGCGGCTTTCTGGAGTCGGCGCATCTTGTCGTTGCCTCGAACCATCGCTGAAACCCACGGCTCGATGCCGAAGTCCTCACCGGCCCTGACGTTGGCGAACGGATCGGTGGGCCGTCCGTAGTCAGCGTTCTTGCGGTCGTGCATTTCTTGGAGTTCCCTAAGGACGGATGCAAACTTACTCATGCCTTGAGCCTATCTACCATCTGTGACACGAGCCGTCTTGGTCGGGAACGTAGGATCCGTTGATGTGCTGAGCCACCCAGACCTGTTGTTCGGGAGTCGCATCGGCGGCGTTCATCGGTAGCCCCAGCCGTCCAGCCCAGAGCCTCCAGTTATCGTTCCTGATTCCCAGCCCACCGGAATAGACCGACCCACGGACGTACCAGTTCCCACCCTCTTCGCATTGGTTGACCCTCGACCATTGAGCCATCGCTTCGGGACTTACGAGCGGAGGAACGGTTGTGGGGGTTGTGTGGGGAGTTAGCGGTTTCGTCAACTTCAGGGGCGATGCTCCGTCGACGGTGACGGGGACAAGGCTGAATGTGAGAGCGAGCACCAGGCTCACTCGCCAACTACTCAACGTCCTGCCCCTGCTCGGCGGATGAGACAGGGTGCTGGTTCTTACACCACCACTCACCGCTCACGAAGAAGGCTCGTAGGCGGCAGGTTAGGCACGAGCCGTTGTCGGCTTCGGTTAGATACAGTTCGCTCATACAATCTCCACTTCGTTGAACATAGGATTGGAATCGGTAATTCGGTTCTTGGCAATTTCTCCGTATTCGGGATTGAGTTCAGTTCCCACAAAGTTCCGACCCAGCCGATTTGCCACTACCGCAACGGTTCCTGAGCCGGTGAACGGATCGAGAACGGTGTCTCCTTCTGCGCTACCAGCCAAGACACACGGCTCGACTAGGGCTTCGGGCATTACGGCAAAGTGTGCGCCCTTGAACGGCTTGGTGGCAATTGTCCAAACGTCACGTTTGTTGCGCTTGTCTTTGATGCTGACAAACGCTTCTTGACCAGTTCCACCATTACCTTGACGTTTGCCTTCGTAGGTAAGTCGGCCTTCTCCGGCTCGACGGTCTAATGAGTGGATGGCATCCTCTTTGATGGCTTCGTGGTCGTAGTAATAGCGTGGCGACTTGGATAGTAGAAAGACGTATTCGTGGCTCTTGGTTGGGCGGTCTGTGACGCTTTCTGGCATCGGGTTGGGCTTGTGCCAGATGATGTCCGAGCGCAGATACCAGCCATCGGCCTGAAGTGCAAAGGCAACACGCCACGGGATACCGATTAGGTCTTTGGGCTTGAGACCGTCACCAGTAAATCCTTTGGCAAAAGTTCCAATCGTTGTGCCTTTGCTTGTGGCTTGTTTCCCCGTGGCAGTAACGCTTCCGTCAGCATTAGCACCCTTGCCAGAACCGGCGTAACTGTCGCCCAAGTTCAGCCATAGCGTTCCGTCATCTGCCAGCACTCGCCAAACTTCACGAAACAGAGCGACCATTTCAGCAACGTAAGCGTCGGGTGTTTCCTCTAATCCGATTTGGTCGGCTTCTCCGTAATCACGAAGCCCGAAGTACGGAGGTGAGGTAACGCAGGTACGCACAGAACCGGCTGGTAATTCAGCAAGGCGTTTGCGAGCATCACCAATCAGGATGGTGGATTTCATAGAGCCCTCCAGATCTGCATCGACCGACCCGAGGAACCCTTGATGGTTCCCACGGCTCCGACCAGACCACGCTGGACGAGTTCGATGCGTCGGGGTCGAGCGGTGTTGCCCGACAATTTGAGCCGGTCAGCGATTTGTTCGTCCGTCAGACCTTCACGCTGGAGCAGGGTTAGAACTTGCTCACGAAGGTTGG
>Ga0209084_1002352_pt1 | contig 14782 bp, 13 predicted proteins | sample C_130820_MF_Meta_FD_187309 | JGI IMG/M metagenome (GOLD analysis project Ga0209084, IMG submission 187309) | Freshwater microbial communities from Lake Croche, Canada to study carbon cycling - C_130820_MF_MetaG (SPAdes) (version 2) | ecosystem: Environmental > Aquatic > Freshwater > Lake... | reverse complement strand
TTGTTGTGTAATTGCTTCAGGTTCAGTACCTAATTGCTGTCTAGATAAAGATTGCAAACGTGCAATTTCACTAGGGTTTGTTTCTCTAGCTTTTAGTTCTTCAAGTTGTTTTAGAGATATTTCTAGTGGTACATTTGCCCTTGCTTTTTGTGTTTCTAATTGCGCCCTTTCCAATTGCAAAGGCATCAATTGCTGTTGCTGTTGGTAATTCTGTATATTAGAAATACCACCAATCAAATCGTTTAACGATGTTTGCTTAGTGGTTGGATAATCTGTGAATACTGGCATGATCTATCCTTATGCGGGCTTGATTAAAGATGATAACAAGGCTGTTTGTCCTAAGTTACTCAATGTGTTTTGTGTATTAACGGCTTGTGCTGTTTGAGCGCCTGCTTGTGATGCCGCCAATCCTGTGGTTACATTGCCATAAGTATTTGCTAAGTTTGCACCTACTGTTCCTAATTGGCCAAGTGAAGTTTGACCTAATCCAGCCGCATTAGATAAATTGCCGTAAATGTTTTGACGCTGTGTTTGATAATTGTTAAATGCATTTTGATACGCATTTTGTGCGTAATTTTGATTAAATGTGCTCAAACCTTGTAATGTATTACCTGATATTTGACCGCCACTAGCGTTAGCTAAGTTACGATTAGCACCCTGACCTTGTGCAAGCATGAAATCATAATTAGGTGCTAAACCAGCTTGTAAATCTGCCGCATTAAATTGATGGGTAAGATAAGGAGCTTGATTAGTGATTTCTTGAACAGCACCAGCACCAAGAGTTTGGTAAGGTTGTTGAGCTGTTGAATATTGGTTATAAAGGTCTGACAACACACCTTGCACGTTTTGACCTGCTTGGGTTTGTGTATTTGAGGCATTGGCAATAGCTTTATTAGTATTTGCCGCACCTAATGTATTTAATATTGCTGAACCAGCTAATACATTTGTAGGAGTTAATAAAGATGCTGCGCCTGCTCCTGCTGCGGCTGCTCCTGTAGCACCTGCACCTGTGGCGGCAGCTGGTACTGCGGCTGCGGCTGGAGTAGCAGCACCTGCTAAACCTGCGGCACCTGCGGCACCAGCAGCACCTGCACCTGCTGCACCAATTGTTCCCGTAGATGGATAAACCCCCATACCTGCATCAAGTGCAGATAAAGTTGTACCGCCTGCCACACCTCCAGCCGCACCACCTGTTGCGCCCGCAAGTCCTGCCGCACCCGCACCTGCCGCTGTGCCTGCACCAATAACCCCAGTTGATGGGTATACTCCCATTCCCGCATCAAGTGCTGATAAACCTGTTGCGCCAGTAGCTCCACCCGCTAAAGCACCCGCTAATTGACTACCACCATATAATAATGCGCCCGCTTTAATTGCTGGTGTGAAATTACTTAATCCACCCGCAAAACCGCCTTCACTAGAATTCAATCCTACGTTATAAACATTACTAGCAGTAACTGGTGCAAGTGTACCGTTTTGATTTAATCCAGTAGCAACTTGAACCACAGCACCATTAGATAAAGGCAAATTAATTGCAACACCGCCACTTGGGGTTGTTGTTATTTGATAATTGCCATTAATTTGTTGACCTGTTTGTGTGTTATATAAATAATTTTCTTCAGGTCCTTGCATAAGGGACAAAGTTCCATTAGCCAACGCATTTGACAAATCAGGATAATCAGTTTGCGCTTGCCCAAGTAATTTTGGATCAGCTTGACCATAACTTACACCTACACCACCTGGATTAGTTGATGTAAACGGCTGATTTACAGGATTAACAGGTGCAGCTATGTTTGCTAATGTTGTTGGCGCAACAGGAGGTGCGGTATAAGTAGGTGTTACAGGCGCTACAGGTGCTACAGGTGCAGCAACAGGTACAACTGGCGGTGCTACAGTAGCGGCCACTTGTGCTACTTGTTGGGGCGTAACTGTTTGTCCTGTTGCTTGGCTTACTGCTGCGGCAATCTGCGCTTGATTTAAACCAAGGGAAACACCAGCGTTATAAATAGCTTGTTGGCCTGCGGGAGTACCTATGTTTGCCGTAATAAACGATGACGTACCCGCAGGCAGACCCGCTAGAGCATCGCTAACCGCATTGTTGACTGTTGTTACGTCCATTTTTCCCCCTATACGTTGTAATATGGTACTTTAAAAGGCTGACCATTTACAGTTATATTGATAAACCCCACGGGGTTAGCTGGTAACGTTGCCGACCCAGTTGTTGCCGTGGTAGCCGAGGAAAAGTTCAACAGATTCAGAAAGAATTGTTGCCATGCCCTAGTTGGCCTATTTGTCGTTTTGTCCAAAAACTCTGTTTGCGGATAAGGTTGTATCTGCTTTGTGTTGGTGGTGATACTCAATTTTCACCTCCACTAGCCTTTAAATTAGCAGAAACAATAACCGCCTTTACAGGATCAGTTACTACAACCTCAAAAACCCTATCCCTTGCCGTTCCCAATCTGCGCCAAATGGCACGATTTTTATATTTGCCCAATGCCCCTATTGTAGTCCAATGTTCGTTAGACCATGTACTTCCACCATCATCTGACCACCTTAACATGGCTTGTGGTAGGGTTGTTGTCAAGTTTTGTAGTGTGGCCACCCCAATAACCACCGTTTGCGTGGGTGGAACAATTAAAGTGGCCGTTGGATAAATAATATAAGGTGTGCCAATATAGATAAAAGGCGATACGGATAAACCTGTTGTACCAACGCCAGGCTGGAACTGTATCTGAAATTCCTCAAAATACTGTCTTTGAAAGTCTGAAACTAAATGTGGTGCTCTGCGTAAACGTCTAACGTTAGTACCATCATCGGTGTAGTTGGTTTTATCCAACTCATATATCTTGCCGTTGGCGTAATCACCCACAAGCACCATACCTTGAAATGACGCACAACAATTACCTCTGTGACGTGAGTAAGTGCCCGTTGTGTCCGTGTATAACCACTTGTGCCACATTCCTGACGCAATATCATACGCCCATGTGAGATTGATTGTAGGAAACGAAACAACATAAACTTCATGCCCTTCTAGCTGATATGTCCACGCTATTGCATCATCAATATACTGATTAGCAATGGAATTCTCTACTGCGTGGGTAGATATTCGTGTAGGCTTATAACCCTGCATTTGCATGATTTGTCCCTGACCACGAATATTCCTACTGACATAAGCAAATGAATCGCCTAAACGTGCAACGCTGTTTGCTGCGGCAATACCGTGTTGGGTAGAAGTGCCTGGTATTCTTTGGAATGGAAACGGAAACGCACCCACATCCACCCAAACCTCTGAACTAGCCTCACCCAATAAATAAACTTCCCTATGATCCACAATCAAAGCTACCAATTGGTCAGGTGCGCCATCCTTACTGGCAAATGACAATTGCTGACTAACAGGGCTTAATGCGTCAGATGCACCAAATTGTTGGCTAGATGGCCGTGAATAAACAAAGTAGTTATCAACAATATCTACCGTTGTACCGCCACTAAAAGCACCGTCATTCGATGGGATAACCGTAAAGTTAAGCGCATACATAGTACCAACCGCCACCGTTGTATTGGTAGATACCGTATACAAATTAAATCCACCGCTAGGGGTCAATATGGCCGTTACCATTGTGTTTACTGGTACGCCTGAACCTTGTATCGTCTGACCTAAATAAACCGTTCCTGTGGTCGATAACGTGGCATTCGTAGAACCTGCCGTTAGTGAAGCCGTAATAGTTGTTGCAGCAGAGCTGTTCATCAAAGTAGATGCAACAGTTTGGGATATATTTACCGTCCAACTTGTGCCTGAACCGCCAGTTATAACCGTTTCTTGAGCTACACCAACACCAAACAAAGCCTGTCCAATAGCAATCGTACCGCTTTGTAAATTACTGACTGTTAAGGTTGTTCCTGATATTGTCCCAGTAAATATGGCCGTTGATGGGCTAGAAATGCGCCAAGCGTAACGATAAGTTCCGTCCACAATATAAACATTTACACCGTTGTCAACTATGCCAACACGCCCGCTAGACGTATTTAAAATGCCCACAATAGTAGGGCTTAAGGTACTAGATAAAACGTAAACATAAGCGCCACAAACGGCTACCATCTGTGCGCCACCGCTAACCGTACGCAATCCACGTACTTCAGCACCAGCAGGCAATACCACTTGTGTAGTAAGTCCCACCGTTGGATAAAGCGCAATTACCCCACGTTCACCCTGTTGTTTAGTAGGGTCAACTTCAGGGAAAAAGTTAATACATTCCTGATCGTCTTGGTAGATCGATGGAGCTGTATAACTTGCGCCTACAAAGCCAAAATCGGGCATTATGTGTCCTTAACGGAAAAAACCACCACTAAGTATCCAACCAGCATCTCGTTGTCTACTGGTTAATATAGCATCTTGGAATCTAGCAGATTGAACAGGCTTCATGTTGGTACGCTTGATCGTACTCTTTGCTTGTGCAGCAAACGCATTGACCATTCCTATTTGGGTAGGACTTGCTTTGCCATATTGGGGCATCAGTCTCTCAGCCAAGCACCATTCCAAACAGCTTTCATAGCCTTGTGGCAATAAAATACTGTCATTTAAAGACGCATATTGACTGAACAAAGTGTCAGCAAAGATGTGCATCTCACCCTGAGACGGGTTTGGCCATACAAATATGTTACCCAATGGGTCAGATGGTTGGTAATACAAGGCTTTTGGCCAAGGTCCATTCATCGTTTTCAGACCAATCATGTTGTAGTCTTCAACGTTAAGAACAGCCACAGGGTAATCTAAACCGCCATTAATAATTGGCACACCGTTTGAATTGGTGTTGATGCGGACAAAACAGCTATTGATTGACAATGGACGCTGATAATACGCATTAATGGTCGTTGATGTTACGTTTTGGCTTATATTGACAATGTATGTGCCAACTTCATTCACGTTGCCACCAGCTCCAGTACCAAACGCCACAATCTTTGTGCCTACTGTAATACCTGTACCGCTTAACGTCATGCCCAAAGCAATAGCACCTGACGTAATAGCCGTGACTGTCAACACATTGTTTACAATTGATCCTGTAAATATTGCGCCAATTTCACCACCTGGTCCGATTGTGTATTGCGTTTGCCCTGCCGTAATAGGAAAAACAATCTCAGTCTTGTAATACACCATCATTTGCTCGTTAGACCATTGATCTAACATACGATTGAGCATGATAAAAGCATCTTGCGCTGATGCTGGGTCAGGCGTTTCCCCTGCCGCCAATGCGCCAATGTCTTTTAAAGCAGAGCTAATAATGTCGATTGGGGCTGTCATTTGTTGTCCTTATGCGGGTATTACAACGTGCTGATCGGGCGCAATTTCTTCTTTAATTGCTTCTTTTTGAATAGCATCAATCAACGGAAATACTTCTTTAAATGGCTTTGTACCCAAATACTGTAATATGGTGTTTACTAAACCTACTGATAATTCAATCTTTTCCATTATGTAATTTCCACCCAAGTTTGATTTGTTTCATCCCAAGAATAAAACTTTCCGTCTGTTGGATATGGTACTGGTGGTATCCATGTCCATGATGGCGCACTTATTGTCCAACTAGCGTAAGGTTGTGGTTCATGAAATACATCATTTGTTGCATCATAAATGTAACCCAATCCAGCGTAATTTGCTCTTAAAGCAACTCCATTATCAGGCTGACCATCAGCACCATAATGAATACCACCTCTTGTGTTATATGATGTTTTAATCCAATTCCCAGGGCTTGTATCTACAAAATGTCCATTGGTAAAAAAATCTTCTTCAGCAACAATAACTGAAACAACAATCCCATTGTTTACTTTTGCATAGTGACTCATGCTGTGTAACTCCCTGAAGCAGTAAATGTCAAAATAGTGTTTGAACCACTTGTTGTAACAGTTGGACTTCCTGTTGTATTTCCTGAATAATTAACAGTAGGTACAGATAAAATTACAACTCCTGAACCACCATTACCACCGTCAGCACCACCGCCACCGCCAGTATTTGCAGTTCCACTTACCATTGTATTGCCACCGCCTCCTGTGCCTCCTAGTGCAGTAACAGCATTTCCAGCAACATAAGCATACCCCGCACCTCCACCCGCATAATATGTTGGCGTTCCTGTTATTGATGAAGATGAGCCAATTCCACCAGTTCCAACGCCACTTGAATTGCCTATTCCAAATCCAATCTGTCCAGCTCCACCCGCACCTCCACCGCCACCATTTCTATATCCACCCGAATTACCTTGGCCTGATGTCCCTGAGCCTCCTGTGCCTGCCCCCGCAAATTCACCTGATCCACCGCCCGAACCTCCATTACCACCTGATCCAGCTCCTGTACCACCACCGCCACCGCCTACTGTTGCAGTTATACCTGTTAAGGTAGATGAAATGCCTGGATTACCTTGCGTTGAAACTGATGTTGGATAAGTACCCCCTGCACCTACTACGACTGAATATGTTGTACCACCAGTAAAAGATGTTGTTCCTGTTAATAATCCACCCGCACCGCCTCCACCAGGAGCATTTCGACCTCCCGATGCACCGCCTGCCGCAATTAAATATGATGCTGAATAAACTATAGGTGTTGGATTAGAAGCATTAAATCCTGAATAAGCAATCCAACCTTGTGTTGAATCTATGTAAACGAATGCAATAGATTCTCTATTTGTTGATATTGAAACACTACCAGTAGAACCATTTAATTTAGAACCGTTTACATTTATATTGCAATTATTTGTAGCAAAAGTTCCTGCATAATCAGTTAATTGAACATAATTTCCTGAACTTGGAGTAGCAGGCAATGTAACAGTAACACTTCCTGAAGTTGTGTTAACAGGATAAGCATAACCTGATACAGCAGTAAAGTTTGCAGTTTGTACAGATTGCCAAGATAAATAACTTCCACCACCGCCCGCTGGTGTGCTCCATGTTCCATCACCACGCAAATAAGTTGTACTTGATGGTGTCCCAGTTACAGGATTAGCCCCTAATTGAGTTACTGACCCAATTAAATAACCACTTGTAGGCAATGTAACCGCAGTTGTAGCAGTAGCAGTTAATGTTGTTGAATAAGCACCTGATGTTGCTAATGTAGAACCATTAGCTAAAGTCAATGTAGCACTTGATGCAGGCGCAGTTAAAGTTAATTTATTTACGCTTGTTGCTGTAGCTACACCTAATGTAGGTGTAACCAATGTAGGCGATGTAGCAAATACTAAAGACCCTGAGCCTGTTTCATCGCTTACAGCCGATGCTAAATTGGCACTTGTTGGCGTTGCTAGAAATGTAGCTACACCAGTACCCAATCCCGATACGCCTGTTGAAATTGGTAATCCTGTAGCGTTGGTTAATGTGCCTGATGATGGCGTACCCAAAGCACCACCATTAACTACGAATGCGCCTGATGAACCTGTGTTGACAGCTAAAGCAGTTGATACACCAGTACCAAGTCCTGATACACCAGTAGAAATAGGCAAACCCGTTGCATTGGTCAATGTTGCGCTAGTCGGTGTTCCTAGTATTGGTGTGACCAAAGTGGGTGAAGTAGCAAAGACCAATGAACCTGATCCAGTTTCATCAGAAACCGCACTTGCAAGATTTGCACTTGTCGGTGTGGCCAAAAATGTAGCAACGCCTGTCCCTAAGCCTGAAACGCCTGTGCTGATGGGTAAGCCTGTAGTATTGGTTAAAACGCCACTAGCAGGTGTTCCTAACGCAGGAGCAGTAAACGTAGGGCTAGTCAATGTAACCCCTGAGAACGTTGTTACAGTCGCACCTAAAGCCACGCTAGTAGACCCAATCGTCACCGTGGAATTAGTCAACGCTGAATTACCAATGTTTGTCAATGTGTTTGTAGACCCGCTGATTGACTTGTTGGTCAGCGTATCAGTTGTCGCTTTGCCCACTAAAGTGTCTGTGCTTGTGGGTAGCGTTAACGTGCCAGTATTTGTAATGGTTGATATTACAGGGCTTGTTAATGTTTTGTTCGTTAGTGTTTGCGTACCTGTAAGGGTAGCCACTACGCTTGTATCAATTGCAATCGTTACAGCACTTGCGCCCGTGTATGAACCGCCTGTCAATCCTGTCGAAATAGTTAACGCATTTGGGTTTGCCGCAGTCACCGTACCGCTTGCACCCAAGGCAATCGATGTGCCGTTGATGGTTGTGGAGCTGTTGACCAACATGGTATTAGTAACTGTGCCTGTATCGCCAGTAGTTACAAATGTGCCATTGACCGTAGGAACAGCTATGGTGTAACTTGATGCCGTGTTTGGGCCTGTTACAGATACTTGCCCACCTAATGCGGCTTGAAAGACTAGAGTTCCCATTGTTCTTCCTTAACTAGCTGTGTGCAAAACTGAAAAATTGATTGTCACCGCTTCACTATATGCGTTGTTTGTGGTGTTTTTAATCACCGCAACAAATGATCCGTCTGCAATACCCGCAATAAATACGTTGTATGCGCCTTGTGTTCCACCTGAACCAATTGAAATAATTACATTGTCTCTTACGCTTACTTGGCTATTTGTAACCGTAAATACCGCTTGAGCTGATGGTGCTAATTGGCTGTTTGCAGTAACAATTTGACCGCTTGAGGTGTTAATTGTCACGCCAGTTGTCTTGTTATTGGTCTGCGTTACGCTTGCATAATTGCCACTTGCATAACCAATTTGTGATGTAGCGTAAATGTTTGTGCTTGTAAATGTAGGATTGGCAGGGGCATAAAAATACACCCCCCCTGGTCCTATCAAACTTATGCAATTACCTGATGAATCAAATAGCCCTTGAACAGGAACAATTTGTGTAGTGACTGTTGATGCTACTTGATTCGTCATGTTTGCCCTTTAAGTTTGGTCGCTCATTGGCGTTACATACAAAGTGCTTGATGTAGAACCAATTGTAGTTACAGAAAATTGATCGGGCGGTACAGCAACAACCATAGGTGATTGCATACTTACCCCTAAAACAAATGAATTGCTTGTATTACCCGCTGTAGGCAATACTGCTGCACCTGCGCTTGTAGGCGCAATAGTAACAGCAATAACATTTGTTCCAGTATTCAAAAATCCGCAGTAGTTAATCTGATCGTTTCCCTTGGGCGTAATGGTTACGGCAGTCGATGAAGACGTTGTAACAGCTATGGCCGTTGTTGGACCAGCAATTCTAAATACAGATGTATTTGCCATGATTAGACTACGTTAGCAGGCAATGGGCTATCTTCGCAAGTCTTAACGCTAACTAACATAACTGCCGCAGCTTGGGTGACAGAAGTGCCAGTTAAGTTCAACAAACGAACAATAATTGAATTGTCTGTATTTGTGTAAGCATTACAAATACCTACGCCCACGGTCATTGCCGCATCAATCTGAACCTGAATTTTGTCTGTTGACTTAACGCCAGGACAAGAAATCGTCACTTCAGTTGTTGTGGTAGAAAATGTGGTGCTAGGAAATGTAAGCTGGCAAATCGTATGTGCTATTACGTTGCCACGACATATAGTGGTTTTTGACATAGTTATTCCTTTTAAGAATGATTAATTGTACATTAAAACAGAAAAAGCCACCCCTTTTGAGAGTGGCCTTTCTTTATTTACTCACAAATTAAGGTAAGAATGTGAGGTCATAGCCATAAACAAATACGTCACAAGTCGCTGCAATCGTAGTACCAACGTTAACATAAATGTTAGTTGGGTTAGATATAGCGGTGTTAGGATTTGTTGCGGCAGTAATGGTCACATAAGGGCCACCTGTGTTGCTTGTTAAAGCAGCAGTAGTCAATATGGTTGAACCTGTTTGTCCTGCGCCCGTATATACACCAACAGTAGCTGTAGCAATAGTGGTTGTTGCGCCACTAGAGTTCAGACCATTGGTAATAACTACGCTTGTAGGTACAAATTTAGATACATCTAAAACAATGGATGCTGTATCACCAGCAATAGCCAAGTTTACAGATTGTGCGGATGCAATCAAACGCAAGGCTTGGTTTGTGCCAAGTACCTGTGGGTGATTGCTTACTGTGGTTGCTGGTCCTGGATTTGCCATTTTAATTTCTCCTAAATGTTAAAGTTAAGCGGCAACACGGCAAGCCAACTCAGGATAGAGTGGAGCCCAACCATACAGAACATCCAAACGGGTTGGAATACTGTCATTATTGATTGTGTACTGTCTTACCACACGCATTGAAAGTCCAATTTCTTTATCAGACGCACGGCCTGCAAAGTGGACACCCTCTGGCAATTCAAGATCAGCAACTGCCAAGCAGAACGCATTACGGTGCATAATAATGTTCTGTGGTGACACAGTACCAGTATTATTGAAAGGCGTTACTGTAGAGGCTCCAGCGCTTGTTACGCTAACGTTTTGGAATTGACCTGCTGTAATAACGGCAGGAGAAACTGTAACGCTAGTTGTGCCAGATGTAGAAACCGTTGCTGCTGCGGTTACAACAAAGTTTCTCAACTTGTTTGAACCGTATGCTTGACGATTTTGTGGGTTGACCGCATACACGTTAGCAATTTGGATTACGTCACCAACGTTCAAGTTACCTGCTGCTGTCGTTGCTGACAAAGCGATAGTTGAAGTTTGTGCCCAACCTGAAGTCAGGAAACCAGTTGCAGTTGATGTATTGCATGACAAAACGGCAGTAGATGATGAGCCAAAGGTTTGGCTTACCACGTTCTGATCCATTTTCCAGTTCATACCAGCAGAGTCACGACCCATCAAACCTTTACGGTATTGCTCGCCAATGGCTTCTTGGGGTACAAAAAGACCTTTGAGTGAGTCAACAATCGTGGCTGATGTAAAAGGCTCAACAATACATGATCTACGACCGTCACGTGGTGCGCCTTCAGCGTCCAAGTAAGCAGCAGCAGTCAAATATGTGATCAAACCTGTAGGAGGTGTACCAGCAGTACCAACGATATTGGCTGTGTTGTTTTTGGCCATAACCAAACCATCACGGTCAATCTTGTTAGCAATAGCGGCAACAGCAGGCTTCAACACGCGATCAGAGAACATATCCAATGACAATGCCAAATCGGCACTAGTAAATTGGGTGTCCACATGGAATTGCGTGCTTAAAGTCACGGGAACGCTTGACTCGTTAAAGTCTTCAACATTCAGCGCTGGGCCTGTTGTACCGATAAAACGACCTGGTCTACGAACGTTAACTGTGTTACCGATCTTAGCGCCAACAACTGCGAATTGGTCATCGTAGTTACGGTCTACTTCTGAAGTAAATGTCAGTTCATTTTCCAAAACCATCAACGCTTCGTTGGTGATCTTGGATATCGTTAGCAAATTATTTGCCATGATTCTTTCCTTTGATTAAAAATTAACGAATTTTGCCCGCACGCCTTGCTTCTTTCCACGATTGGTAAGTTCCATGAAATTCCCCACTTGAGTTTATGGGAATATCAGCAACACCACCAGCCGCTTTTAAGGGTCGAATTGGCGCAGGAGCTTTACTTTTAACTACCGGCTCTGCTTTAACTTCATTCCGTTCATATAGCTTTTCCAATTTTCCTATTTCAATCAAAGCCTTTCGAGCTGGCATTTGTGCTAGTTTCTGTGCGTACTCTAAATCTTCTGCTAGGTGATACAGGATTCTTGGGCCTACATCGCTCTCTAGTATGGAATCTCGAATATCGTCACTTACCACCACGTTTGCCGTAGACACTATGTCATCATAATCTGGCATATCCGCTTTCACTTTTTCTAACTTTTCAGACCAAGATTGGATAACCTTTTGTCTTTCTTCGTTAGCTTTCCTGTTAGCTTCTTGCTGATCACGCTCTTGCAAAGCCTTTTCTGTTGAATACTGCGCCAATGCTTTAGCGTACTCAAACGCATCTTGAAATTGGCCAGGTTGTGGTTCTTCGTCAATGTTCTTCGCCTGTTGTGGCGTAGCCTGTTGCTCTAAAGCCCTTAACCTTGTTTCCAACGCTTCACTTCTTTGGCGTTCTGCTTGCGCTTCTGCCTTGGCTTGTTCACGTTGTTTTGTCAGTTCAGAAAATCTTTTCTCTAACTTAGGATTCTGTTTCTTTTCCTCGGTAGGTTTGGCTTCAATTTGCTCATCTTGTTCACTCTGATCGGTCACTTCAGATGGCTCGGTTTCTACCGCCTCATCTTCGCTCCTGTCAGCTATACCAAGTTTGTTAGCATAAAATTCAGCCGAATTCTCACTTGTCAGGACGTTTCCTGCTTCTTTTTCAGACATAGGTATCACCTAAGAATTAACCCCGTATACCTTACGGGTAAGGTTTGTGTAAATATTACACTAATCTATTACTTTGTCAAATAGCACGCTCGATAGCTTCTACTGTGGCTGCTTTCTCGCTCAATCTGTCCAGCTGAGCAAGATAAACGGCCAAATCAGCTTTCATGCGTTCAATTTCCATTTGTGTTTGCGTCTTAATTACCGTGTCATGCGCTTGCGTATCAGTACGTAAAACCATATCACGATGGTGTTTTTGATCTGTCAATTCAATCTGATGCGCCCTATTAGTCTCTTTAATCAAGGTGCGCTTAGTTTCAGCTTCTTGTTTCATTTGCTCAACATCAGCACGATTCTTCAGCATCAATTGCATACCCTGTAACTGTTGCTGTAGTTCTTCAATTGTCTTTTTAGACTGCGCCAATTGCATTTGAACTTGTGGCGGTACTGGTGATTTGTCATCAATCTGCGCCAATGGGTTAGCCGCTGCAAGTCGGTCGGCAATAACATCAGCGCCAGGGAAGTCCATGTTCCTAAAGATCAAGTCTCCAGCCACATTCATTAGGTTTGGATCGGCTGAAAGCATTGGCATCATGCTGTTGACCGCCTCGATGCGCTTGCTGTTGTAGCCTGGTCCTGTATCCATTACCACGTCATACTCGCCCACGGTAACGTCATTTAATATGGTCATTACGCCTTGCTCATCGGATTGGCGCTTATTAATGTCCACCAAATCAGGCTTACCATCGTCACCAATGATCCGCATTACCCTTGCTTGGTCGTAAATCTTAGGCACTAAATCAAGAATAATCTTGGCTGTGTGCTTAATGGATCGTGTAAGGTTGTCGTAATAATGGAAATTGGTAAGGTCAATCTGTTGTTGTTGACCGTTTAATGCTTTGCCTGAAATGTTGCCCGTGGCCATTTGATTTGGATCAAATATACCCAAAACAGCTTGCATATCAGCGTTAATTCCATCTGCTGCGGCAATAATGCCCGCTGGTGGTGCTTCAGGTTGTATTCTTGTGGGTACTGGAGCAGGCACGCCCTCAATGTCTTTTTGCTTATAACGCAATACTGGCATAGCTTTGATATTGGCCATTGCCCACTCGTTCTCATGCCCCTCATCTTGACCCTCAGCAAGCAACCACTTGGCTTTAGGAGCTAATGCAACCGATTCTGTAAGCGCAGTCTTCCAAAAGTTGTACATTCTTTGTGGGTCTTTTGCCATGCGAACCAAGCCATATTTCTTGCGCTTGTTGTCAACAACAAATTCTTCCCCATAAGTAGGCACGATTGGTATGTACTTTGATGGCCAAATGCCTTCTTCTAGCACTTCAATAGCTGTACATTTAATTTGCTTGATTTCTTTTCGGAAAGATGCACGCTCATCAATCACCACAACGCCCATTGCCAACAATTCGTCTTGTTTTGGCAGTTCTGATCTAAATTTCTTTACACCGTTGCTTAAAAGACACAGTTTGTCAGGTTTTCTTTCAGTATAGAAATACTCGGCTATGCGAATATCCTCTTTCATTACCCATTCTGCGTTGCTGTCACCAGTTCCACGTTGGCTGAATCCTGTTCCGTCATCAGCATCAGGATACATCTTGCGGAATATTTCTTTGCTTACAACCTGTGTAATTAGGCATTTCTCAGCGTCAGAGCCATCGGGCAATGTGCTATTAGGGTCAAAATAGACTGTAAATGGGTTGTGAATCGGCTCAATATAAATTTCTTGGTCAAATGAATCTTCCCGTACATAGTCGGTCTTGACACGCCAGTAACCAAATCCCATGCGTACAGCATAGTTAAAGGCGTTGTCGTAGGCGTGGTCAGCGTCTGAATTGACCTCAATGTGTCGGCAAATGCCTGTAAGTATGTCAGCTACCTTTGCATCGCTTTGGCTGTTCATGCCGTGGACTTTAATGCGTGGGCGTTGTTGTCTCTGTTGATTTGTGACCTGACGCACATACGCATCAATTTTATTGATGGTCAAACAAGGGCGTGCCTCTAAATTACGGCTATTTTGTATCTCAACGGGCCATTGATCACCTGCGGCAAACTTTAAGTCCTCTAGCGCCTCTGATCTGTTGTTAGTGTCAGCATCATTGGCTAACTTTAAGAATTTCTTAGCCTCGTCAATACGTGGGTCAAAGTCGCTTTGATTTTCGGACATAATCATCCCATCCAATTGCTATGTTCAAACACGGGTTTTTTAACTACCATTTTCTTAGGCTCTTGTATCATCAATCCTAGCATCCTAAACGCATCTGCGCCATGTGAATATTGGTCATGTAGCGGTGTGCGACTGAATTGCTTAGTATCAGGATCAACCTCATAACGATAGTGTCTAAGGCATTGTAGCCCATCTACGCAATTATCTCTATCAAACCAGCAATTCCTAAAAATCGTTCTTGCTGCATTGATACTGTCCACTACTGGCGTTCTAGGAATAATCCTAGTTTTATAGCCTGATGAACGCACTATTTCTTCTATTGACCGACCAGCTGCTGCCAATGTTTTGTTCTCAGCATCGTGTGGCAACCACAATGTATCGTATATGTAA
>Ga0209084_1002351_pt1 | contig 14783 bp, 14 predicted proteins | sample C_130820_MF_Meta_FD_187309 | JGI IMG/M metagenome (GOLD analysis project Ga0209084, IMG submission 187309) | Freshwater microbial communities from Lake Croche, Canada to study carbon cycling - C_130820_MF_MetaG (SPAdes) (version 2) | ecosystem: Environmental > Aquatic > Freshwater > Lake... | reverse complement strand
TCCGCGAAGCACATAATGCATAACTGGATTTAATTCTGACGTACTCACCTCTTCATTCATTAGCAAATATTCTTCAAATGAAAAAGATCCTTTCGAATCCCTCCGTTCATATACCCCATGCATTGCAAAATGCCACCAGGGATTCATTCCTGATTCCCTAACATCAGGGTTGTTGTCTAGATACCACTCAGGATCAAAAATCCCGGTCTTTCTATGTGTCCACATGATCCAGGCAGCCAAGCGGTAACGCTTCGCTGAACGCACAACAGATATTACCTTTTCGTGTGCCGCTCTTAGCGGGGCAGTTAAGCGCCAACTCCAGCACGATTTCAACAGATCGACATGGTCAGCTTGAGCGATCAAGTTCTCTTTCTCTGCAATATATGACTGTAACCCTGAGCTTTGATCATTGCGGTTCCCTACAGCCTCTCTCAGAACTAATATCTCCCGGCACATCTCAGCGATCACCCCTTCCTTCTCAGTTACGATTTGTTGATAAGCTAGTACGGTGTCGCTCTGGCTGATATCCTGTTCACAGATACCCCCTGATGCGACTTGAATGGGATGGTCGCAGCACACTACGATTATATAAGTCGGCCGCGACAATCCGTTCGCCGCCTCTATACGCTGCGGGAGTTCATCAAATTTGTAAGTTTTAGCCGCGCCGCTCGGCTTTCCCATCTCCACAAGAGCAGATCCGTAAATCACCCTCTGGCCAAAGAACGAGGTATGTTTGAAATGCTTTTCCAGGAGACTGATAAACTCATCTTGATTGAGCTCCTTAAGATGGTAGGGGTTCTGCTGCTTGTTCAATTCGGAATACTCGTGCCGCTCGGGGCTCGATATGATCAGAATCCCTCCGGGGCGCAGCACCCTCTTGACCTCGCTCATCATCCTAACATGTTCAGTGATATGCTCGATTGTCTCTAAACTAACTACTACATCAACACTGGCATCCTCGAGAGGTATCTCAGTGCAGCAGCCTTCGCGGAAGGTCAGTTTCGCTGAGTTGTATTTCAACTTAGCATGAGTGATGGAGGTGGCATCGATATCGACTCCATAGACATGATGTGCCGTCCTGGAAAGCATTTCGCTCCCATATCCCTCTCCGGAAGCGATATCCAAGACCACTTTCCCTAGAACATATTCGCACGCATAGGCATAGCGATGCAGGTGCTCCAAAGCGATGGTTCCTCGTATCTGCGGGACATACCGCTCACCTGTCCAGGGAAGTTTATTTGAAGGTGGCATATATTTCAAGTCAGTTAGGATGGATTATTGAATTTATAGAGACGATATTTACCACATGAGTACGTGTAATTATCAATTAAAGATAAGGGCCAAGCGATATGATCATCTGTATTAAGGATGTACCATGCAATATTATTTTTTTTAATATACTTTTTTATGGTTTCGCTGCTGGTTTCTTTTTCAATGCACTTAATATCTTCTAGGCGATTCTTGTAACCATTGGGCAAACGTATTGAGGAATCTGTTTTTAACAAATAATATTGAATCTCTGCAAAACCAGAAACGATGCAGCGCTCATCCTTGGAAGACATAAGGACTAAATCTCCCGTTTTTTTATTATATTTTAAATAGTTAACAACTTGCCACAACCCACAATCAATACTATTACTACTACCCCACGACGGCATAGTTTGGATACCTTTAGAGTAATAACTAATTGAGTACACTCCATAGCTGAGAAAACATAAATAAATAAGATGCTTTTTAAGATTGCTTAGATTAGTGATAAAATATTTATAAAATAGTCCAGCAGTGAAGGTTATCACAGAAAAGTATGCCCACACAAAAGGTCTGTGAAGTAACTCCTCGGGCATGCCTATAGAATGAGTATCAAACGCCAAAGCAATGGACATGATTAAATAGTTAGTTGTTATAAAGAGAGGGAAAAACAATTTTACTTTGTTTTCTACATTCATCAAAACAAAGGTGAGCAAAATATACAAAAGCAAATAAATTCCAAAAGTCTGAAATATAATTAATACGCCTAGGGATAGTCCATAAACAAAACTGTTTCCAGAGGCATAATCCAAGAGAGTTTTGACAGATTTTAAAATAGTACCAGAATCACATGAATTAACTAATATTGATGCATATGCGTGCATTGAAGTGAAATTAGGAACAATTCTTGGTAAATAACTGGAATTATTAGTGACAACCAATACGGTTGTAAAAAAAACAAGAACTATTAGTATATAAATACATTTATTTCGCCTTTTTATACTATTCAAAAACAAAACTGGATAAACAATTCCAACCAGTGAGGACGCAACGAATAATTGTGCTTTGAACATTATGCACAGTCCGATAAATATCCACCCGAAAAGCACAGAGCGAAGTTGATTTGTTACACATCCCCTAAGGATGCATATCCATCCCATGCATAAACATGATATGCCGTATAAGGCACTTGGTCCCACTTGTTGCAAGAAATGGTAACTGAGGAACTTATTCTGAAATCCTTGGAAATATCCGTCGGGTAAGATAAAAAGGATGCAGGCAGAAAAGACACCGCTCCAAGGTCCATACAATGCAGCTATCAAACAATAAGCACTTAATCCGGAAAGAAGCAAGCCGAATGGCAACAAGAAGTTTACATAGGCATCATAACTGTTGATTTTAACAATGGAATACATAAAAGAAGGTATTATATAGGATGCATAATGATAAGGGGGAACTTTTGCGCCCTGCATAACAATGTTTGAAATATCATTGATTTGGCCGACCTGCCCAATACTAGAAATCATCCTCATGTGGTAAAAACAATCCCCCCATAATGGAATTTCTACTTGATTGTTACTCTGCGAATAAAAAGGAGGTTTAAATGAATCATGGCACCACAACGTTGTAAACAGTCCACAAAGGAGCAAAACTGCTATATTCTGTAATACCGGCTTTTTTAAGCACTGCACTTTAGTTTCTCTCCTAAAAAACCTGATGCAATTTATTAAACCACATGAAACTATGAATATTATATCTGAAAACTGAGGAATTAAGAATTTAACATAAAGAAATATTGCTGAGATCGAAACAAATCCTGAGACTAGTTTCAAGGAAACACCAACTTCCTGAATAATCCTATTACCAATAAATCTGAAGATTATATCTCCAAGGGAAATCGAAGAATAAATTATTATTAAATCAAAAAGAGCCGACCAACTATTAAATCTTCCATTAAAAAGGTAGCTCCATAAGATAACCAATCCTGAACATAATAGTGCGAATATAGCTTCCTGATATTTATTAGCACCGTTTTTAATGTTCATTTTTACTTAAGAGAAATTTCCCATATCGGAAGACCAATTAGTCCTCTCAACGCATGAGTGGGTTGAGATTCAAAGGGCAGTTCCTTATGCAGCCAATGATGCTGGACATAATCCTCCTGAGTACCTTTAGCATAACCTGTAGCAAACATGTAGTCACCGTGAGGGATGTATGGCATTTGAGATCGGAAGGTTGCGATAAGGACATCCGTGTTTTCATCTTATTCAGTTTTAATCTTCCGAATACTTTTTTTCTTTTGTAGTTTTTTTAATCGGAACTGGCTCCTCTGATGCAAAGACTACCGCAATAACTCCAACAAATTTTCCTGGAAGATAAGTCTACAGCCTGCTTTTATCATGTTCTATAATTTTAAGGTTATATTCACCAGCCGGCTGGCTTTTTGGGATTAGCACTGAAGCACTTAAGCAGGACTGCATTAACAAGGGGTTATTTTCATTCAGTGCCACATCAGTTCGCGGGACCATCGAAGCGGGAAATGAGAATTCTCCTACTTCTTGATTCGTAGAACACAGCAGTATCTCAGGCGGAGCTCCATTACCACGACTGCTCTTGATCCACCTAGTTAGATCAATCCTATCCCCCTGTGTAACTTGAATGCCGTTGCTGGATGTAGATAGCGGTCGGCCTCCTATAACTACCAAATCAATGGATCTTCCCACGTAGGGTTCCAAAGCGACCGAGGCATTCTCCTTCATCCACCTATCACTCCATGCGATCATTGGTCGTACAGTAAAGTATCCCAATACCCCAACCAGGAACACACCGCCAAAGCAAACCAGAAGCTTTAAGGGAGATTCTACTGCATAATAAATCCAAAGACCCAATGATACACCTATGCATAGAGCGGGAGCTGGAAAAATAGATGCTCATAGTAGGAAATAAAGCATGTATTATGTATAAATACTTTTTCTAGTTTATAGATTTATTCCGATAGCTCTATAAATCGTGTAGCATTCATCTGACACATACCAATTATTTAAAGACACATACTCACACCTTTCTCAAGCTCAATGCTGGGACGCCAACCGGTGGCTGCAAAAAAGGAATCACAACATACTCTACTGTCTGTCACATCCCAGTGTGGGGCAAGAGTAAAATCTAAATTTAGGTTTTTCCCGACTATCTGCTCAACTATCTTTAGAACATCCCGTACCTGATGGGAGCTTCCGTAACCCACGTTGAATACACCCGTCATCCGTGAATTGATTGCAGTGGAAAGCGCATGCCCCAGATCACTGCAATGAAGGAAATCTTTTCTTGCGGAGCCATCCCCCCAAACCTTCAACGGGTTCCCCGACTTTGCAGACTGTAATGCAGATGAAATTAGTCCCTGGGGCCTGTTCGAGTGGGATGAGAGTCCATAAGGGTTGGAAATACGCAGAATGAGTAAAGGTATTCCGAATGCTTCGGAATAGTAATTGCATAAGGTTTCCGCAGCGACTTTCCCCCTGCCATACCACCCGATGGGACGAGTCTCGTCTTTTTCAAGGCTGGCCCTTCCTGGGGCGTTTCCGTAGACTGTACCTGCTGACGAGAGAAGGACGAAGAGTGGCTTGTTTTTACTGCAATCCTTCAGCGAGTCAAGAATCCTGACAAGGAAGGGAAGATCGTTCCTCCACTCGATTCCAGGATGAGATTCCGATGTTGCTGGGACCGAACTCCATGCAGCATGAAGTATAACAGAGGCTTCGCGAAAAACATCGCCGTCGAAGGCATCCTCGTGGCTGAGACAACCATCGCCTGATGTTCTAGAGACTCGGATAAGTTCTCCGCATTCTTGCTCTAGGTTTGTGCAGATAGATTCAGCAATTCGCCCTCTGGCCCCCGTGATGACTATGGAACTCATATTGTGGTTATGCTATTATTAAAGGAATAACATTTTCTAATTTTCCAAGACGGTTCTAAACTCACTTAGTATTTTGGCAGTGAAATCATCCATGTCGAATCGATTACGAGCTAGTTCCTGCTGAGCCAAACCAATGCGTCTTCTGTCCTCAGGGTTAGTTACTAGCTCGTGGATTTTTTTTGCCGCCGATTCGATATCCAAATAAGGAACGACAGTTGAACAAGTCTTAGTGGACTCTTTGAGGTAATCCGCAATTCCGGAGGCACGGTCAAAGCAGACCAAGGGAAGCGCGTGTTCCATGGCTTCTAAGGAAACCAAGGGCAGAGGGTCTAGCCGAGAGCTAAGGAAAAACACATCTGCCTCCTTAAAAGCAGCCTGTAGATTCTGAACCGAATCCATAATATAAACGTATTCTGAAAGACCAGCCCGTCGGATCTGTTCGCACAAGTGAACCTGATAGTCCATTCGATGAAAGTGGCTTATTGCACTTCCGATCCATACAAATCTAAAGGGGCGAGGGCATCCGGCACGCACCATGGACTGAGCTGCAGAAATGAAAAGATCCACTCCTTTTCTTGGCTCGATTGAGCCTACTCCAAGAATAACACAGATGTCGCGCTTCTCACTTCCTTGGAATACTTCTTGAATTTTCAGTTTTTCAGCAGCTATGAGCTCATCATTAATGGATGCAGGGGCCTTGATAAGACCCTGCGGCATGATCTTGACGTTTAATTTGCTTAACTCCGGATGCACACGATAGGCATCTTCGGCGACAAGTTCGGCGGGATAGTACACTGCAATGGAAGCTTCATGAATCAGGGGAAAGATATCTCTTTCCCTAATATATGAGGCAAATTCATGCACTAGACTGACAATCGGTATATTTCGTTTCTTCAGAACACTGATCACAGGATAACTGCATATGGAGTTGACAACTGCGCAATTCACCTTACCAGCATCTAATATCAGCTCCAGTAGCGGGGTTCTCAATAATTCATTATCCCAGTCGATAATGTATACAGGAACTCCTAGATCCTTGAGAACCTCCTCCAAGGGACCTTCTTTCAGAGAGATCACGATCACGTTCATTGACTGCTTAAATCGCTTCGACAACTCAATGCCAAGAATAGGAGCCCCCGATCTAGAGAGTTCATGTAGGATGATAAGCACCGTGCCATGGTCACGGGTCCAGTTGCCCATCGACTCATTCAGCAAAGATTTCCATTTCCCTACCTCTTGCTGCACCCTCATATCCTTGCGCCAGTTAAATGTATAGTAGTGGATTTTTGGTGCGCTCAACCAGAAACCAGAAATGCGAGTATAGCATTTATTCGGTGACAAGACGATTGTGTCCTTGGGCTCCGCTTCTGTAGATTGATTCTCAGGTGCATAGCTATAGTCTCTAATATAGGCGCCTGCATTAAATGGTTGATTAAAATTGATTAACCAGAGAAATGCCCCCCTGCAAGCAATGAATACTTTATTTGTAATTTCCAAAATATTTTATAATAATATGTTTCTTTTATATGAGGAATAGAAGTAATGTTACGCCAATAAAACTAATGTGTGTAAACCCCATTTATAATAAAGTTATTCCTGACCCATAATTATTAGATCTTTGATATCCATTTACCTACTCACTCCAGGGACGTGGGTGACAGCGCACTCATATCCGGCTTGCATGGCAATGAGAGGAATGAGGCGCTCAATGGCATGCAGCATTGTTCCATCGTAGCCGACGGGCTCTGGTGGATAGTCTTCCCAGGAAAGATTCAAGTCAAAAAGCGGCGCAAGAGCATCGGGGCGTGCCCAGAACATAGTTCCTACGGGAAAGTTAATCTGTTGGGGGAGTGGCAACGAGATGCCCATTCTGAGGGCCATGTTTTCTGCCTCTAACCTGTTCTCCCCCCAGCCTAGAATGTTGGGATCATCCGGAAAAACAAGTCCTAGTCTTTGATTTTGAGCGAAATGACTCTGTACGATATCAGCCATGAAACCATCACCATCAATCATATTTTCCATAAGGAACGTCACCCACCTTTTTACAAAAACGGGGTCTTGTAGTAAATCAGAGCGCTTTCCATGAAGATGTCCGACGACCTTATACTTCCTCAGATCCTCTCCAAACTCAGTGATGAAAGGCCCGATATTCCTTCCTCTGTTGGGAACAAGTCGAACATCCGCCCCTTTGATTACCCATTTATCAATCTGTGCTAACACATGATCTTCGCCTTCCCGTGAGGTAACACTGATCTTGAGATCCGGACGAACTTGAAGTTGTGTGATAATTCTCAAGACAACTTCCGCTTGGTCGTAATAATGAAGGTGTATGTGAAGGGCGCACTGCCCAACAGTCAAAGAATCTACAGCTCTCAAAACCCCTGCGTTTGGAATTATTACCTCATAGAGCCATGGTCCTTTCGGTCTCCCATTGCGCAAAAAATGAACGAACGGCTCGACATCTCCTGTATCTACATACTCGGCATAAATACCGGGATGGAAGCCCGGCATTGGCTTTCTGCCAGTATTTTTATTTCTAGTCTGATTGAGATACCATTGGACTGGATCCTCTACTTGCATCCAAGTGGGACAGGCAAAGGTTGCGTCAAAAAGCCCGCTCTTCAGAATTAATCGCCTCTGATGAAAGGTCGGCAGTTTTTCGAAGAAGCGGAATGCTTTTAGGACCAGAAATGTAGAAATATTTCGAAGGCTGATCATGATACTCCGGCTGCGTCAGATTCACCCTTCAGCCTAAACGATGAACTATCGGAAGATTCTTGAAAAAGAATTACGCAAGTAACGGAGCGGGGCCGTCAATTTCCAAGAAAGGCTACCCCGCATATCCTCCAAGTCACGAGACAACTGTTCGACGCGAGGAAAACTTGCTTGCACAACAAGGGAATTCATTGCGGCAGCAAAATCTGTTTCCTCAATAGATTGCTCACAGAACGAACCATCGCATAACGGCAACTCATCATCTGAGCAGAGAGCGAGCAGATAAAGTGGGCGGGGCAGACCGATTTCCTGGCGCAAGTTGCCCGGGAGATCGGAAAATCGGAACGCAGTTGCTTTTTGGGGACAGCATTGATCAGCGAGTATTGCAGAACCAATTAGATGGTACTGTCCAAACAAGCGCACGTTCCTGAAATGGCTTTTCAAGAGGTTTTCAAACTCATCAAGGTTCAGTTCCTTCTTGTGGTAGGGGTTTTCGTGGGCGTTTCCTGTGTTATAGGCATTTCTTTCTGGGCTAGAAATAATAGCCAGGCCATTAGTTTTTAAAACTCTTTTGAATTCCATTAACAAGGTTTGCTGATCCTCCACATGTTCGATGGTTTCAAAACTCACGACAACATCCACAACTCGATTACTCAAGGGAATCGAGCAAGCATCACCTGATGTAAAACTGAGGTTGAGAGAACTGTATTTACCATTTGCATGAAGAACCGAGGCCTCGTCAACATCCACTCCATGAACAGATTTTGCTCTCATTGAGAGCATTTTGCTGCCGTAGCCCTCACCACTGGCAATATCCAGAACGTCTTTGCCTTCTACATATTCTGTCGCAAAGGCGTACCGGTGCAGGTGCTCCAATGCTATAGTTCCACGCAGTTGTGGAACATACCTTTCACCAGTCCATTCGAGTTCTTTATTATATTCTTTCATATTGATGCAGGGTTCAATGATTAGAGTTTCGAAAACCAATCACATGATTGGCCACCGAGATAGATTTTGTGAAATTCCTGATTGGAATTATAGTAGAATGAGTGGATTTCCTGCCTATCGTTTATGTTTAAAAGGGAACGTGAATGGCGGGGAAAGGTATTCCCTGTGTATCTAATCATTGTGAGCAAACGGGATCGCAACCAAGTATTGCGGTCTCTCACATCTTGCTCAATGCGATCCCAACCGGGAAAAGTTTTATGAAAAGATAAGGGATGGGAGAGTTGGTCAAATATTTTTAGAATGTTTGTTTCTACTCGTGGAAGACTTTCGTTAAAACGAATTTCGATTTTATTGGAAGTCAATAGGTATTTCGTCTGCTGAGAAAACACTTTTGCGAATATTTCGAGCGAATCATCGCCTTCACGAAGTATCTGGCAACAGATATTATGAATTCCAAATTTATCTGACCACCTTTGGAGAATTCTTGTGAAATTCCATTCATTCTTCGTTAAATTGTAAAAGCTTCGGAAACTACGGAAACCAACCCCAACGCTGGACCAGTGAGAATAAATTGATGGCAAAAGTCTTTGTTGCGCCTTCCCAAAGAAGAATATTTTTACCTCATATTTTTCAAATAATACACTAATATGGTTTAAGAGGGCATCAGGGCATTCGGCGAACATTTCAGAACTCAGCAAAAGCATTTCATAGTCACCAACTTCAAACTCTTCTGAAATTTCATTCCAATATTCACAAGCTCTGCGGATTTCATCTGGCATGTGGGGCGCCAGTTCATGATGGGCAGTTTGGCCATTCATGGTTTTGGGGTAGAAAACTTTCGCTTTGGAGAAATTCTCCCTGCAGGAATGCAATGCAAATTGCAATGAACTGGTGCCACAGCGACCCAAACCAATATGAATCAGAACTGATTTCTTTGCAGAATTTCTTGGTTCGCTTTCTTTCCGACAAATTGAAAATGGCTTTTTGTAAAGACGGTTTTCCTTCCATCCATAGTTTAAATAATGTTTCAAGGGATCCATATTAGCATCCCGAACATCTTGATTTAGATCCAAATAGTCTTTCCCATCAAAATCTGAAGGGAGTAGTTTGTTAAATAGACTTTTTTCTTTAGGTGCACTCATTTTTGAGCCTCAATGGCAATCCCTGCGGGATAATCCATCACGTGGATCTTGCATGATTCAAAACCCGTGGATATTACGAATGTCCATGCATCGGCGCCAAACTCCGTGATAACTTTGTAATCGGGTGAAGCAATCTTTGGATCGCCGTGATAGCTATCCTTCAGGCCTTTCCTAGAGCGCGTCATCCTTTCTACAATGATCGGGATGGTGAAAATGCAGGCTCCGCCTTTCTTAAGAATCCGGCGACATTCCTTGAGACCAACCAGCGGTTCGTGAACATGTTCCAAGGTTTCAGAGTGAATCACGAGATCCCAGGTTTCGTCACTGAAATCCAGTTTTGTCATGTCCGACTCCGGATAAGTAACCAGTTGGTGGCGCGGAAATACCTTGAGCAATGGAGTCAGATTTCCTGCCTCGTTAATCTCCAGGATCCTGAGATTGCGATACCTGAAGCGCCTCGCCACTGCCTTCAGCGGCTTAGTCTCGCCCAACCGAGACAGAATTGCTTTGGCTAGCACCATGGATCGAAGGTTGTTGCCACAGGACTCGCATGAGAGGCCCTGCTGCCGGTCTACGTAGGCGGTTTCCTCCTCATTCAACTCCCAATCCTCAATAAGCTGAGGCCAGAGGACTTTGGAATTTCTGAATTTCTTTGAGCCACAGACCGGGCATCTTGAATTCTCTAGATTAGATTCCATGGTGAAATTGATTTGTGTATCTCGTTAACTAAATTGCGGTAGGCAGGAGGATAAAAGAATCTAAAATGTTATTTCAGATTTTTAAGGTTTCTAAAATACTTTATTGTGCAGTTTTCACCCATTAACCCAACTGACGGTACCTCTCCAACACCTCATTGGGCTCTCCTATCATGTCGATCCGTGATTGGTGGATGAGCATGACTAGAAGATAGAAGTTGGGAGTCAGCAGATAGGGGAAGCAGGAGACTGAAAATAACTGAGTCGAGAGTCGAGAGTCGAGGGCAAGGGAAAATCTAAAATCTAAAATCTAAAATCTAAAGGCTAAAGGCTAAAGGGAAAAAGTGGGAAGGTATGGCGCAGTGAGGACTATGCTTTCTTGAGTGCCGAAAGCATTGTTTCTTTGTTCAGCAGGGTTCGGTCGATGGCATTCTCCAAGAATGGGCCGACATCTTGAAGAACTGCATTCCAGTCGCATTGTTCTGCGGCGGCGAGGGCTCCTTTTCTCCATTCTACGCCTGTCTGGCAATGCACGGATGGCCTTTGCGCAAGAGCAGCCGTCAGCAGTTCCGTATTGGGCTCCACGGCCTTGCCGCAATACCAGAGGAGATCATACCAGTCGCGGCCTTTGGTGTAGGGGCGGGCGAGGATGGCGTGAAGCTTACCCGCCATGAGGGAGGGCATGTCGTGCGCTGTGATGGCCATGAGAGAGGGGGTGGAGTGGACTTTGGTTTCCGTCACGGCTCCGCTGGGAGGATTCTGATCAATCTCTAGTTTGATGCTCAGTTTCTGCGCAGCCATGGGGCTGGCACCCATTTCATGCAGGAGTCCTGGAAACTTGAGCCAGATGGAGGTAACTGCCCCCAGTGAGTCCGAGTAGGTAATCTCCACATCGTCAAAGCCCGCTCCTGCGAGGTGCTTCCGAAGTGCCGAAGGAAGTGCAGTGAGAAGGGATGCATCCCCGCCAGCAATAAAGCTGAAATCGAGATCCTCTGAGAATCGGTGCAATCCATGAAGAAGGCGTAGGCATGTCCCACCCACGAAGGCGATATGGCGGAAGCTTTCGGCTCGGTGGAGTCCGGCCAGGATCTCCCACTGGAGAAGCTCTCTCATGCGGTTGACGGCATGAGGACCTGTGGCAACGGACTCCCTGAGATATTGTTCCCTCATGCAGGAATGGGGCGATGTTCTGGGAGAATCTCCGACATGATTGCTAGGAATGTTTCTAGCGCTCGGTTCATCTTTGGAGAGGCAAATCTGACAGCTAAGGATTGCAATCGCTCCTTATTGATGAGCTCGAGGTTCTGATATCTCATTTCCTGATGGCGCTCTGAGGTCCACTCCCCCTCGGACCAATACCAGTGATCAAGCAATGCCTTCTCGGGAGTGGCAACCAAGGTGGGCTGACCGTGGATGGTCTGTCTCTCAAACCCAAGGAAGGCCTTCACCTGGCGGTAGGTAAACCGACCTAGTGGAGTCTGCCAGACTTGCTTTCGGGGTGTGGTCTTGCTGGCAGCAGTATATTCCCAGACAGCCTCGGGAATCATGCCGTAATGGGAGAGCGCCCAAGCACCCGAAAGGTAGCTGGGAGAGACGATGTCATTGGACAAGGCGGGCAGAGCTCGGGCGCTTGGGATGTAGGCGTAGAGGCCTCTCCTCAAAGAGAGGATTTTCCCAGAGTCACACCATCTGGAGAGCTGTAGGGCAAGCTTGGCCGGTGACTCCTCAGAAAAGAGTTGCCGTAAGAACTCTGTCCTAAAGTAGGGATAGGGGACTTTCTTCTGAAATTCATCGAATCTCACACGCTTTATTTATCATATATGATAAATTAGGCAAGCGTATTATCACCCAAGTGCGTGGTACCTCTCCAACACCTCATTGGGCTCTCCAATCATCTCGATCCGTGATTGGTGGATGAGCATGGCACGATCCGCAAATCGCTTCATCGACCCCGGCGAGTGTGTCACGAGAATAATGGTTTTGCCCCTTTTTTTGCATTCCTCGAAATAGGCAAAGCATTTCTCCTGAAAAACAAAGTCCCCGACAGCCAGAACCTCGTCCAGAAGCATAATCGGTGCATCAATCTGTGCAGCCACCGAGAATGCCAGCTTTACAGACATGCCGCTGGAGTAGTGCTTCACCTGGAGTTCCATGAAGTCCTCAAGTTCGGCAAAGCGAACGATCTCGTCGTAGCGGGCATCAATCTCCGCTTTAGTGAGTCCCAGGATGGTGGCGCTCAGGTAGACATTCTCTCGACCGGTCAGTTCGGCATTGAATCCCACCCCTAACTCTAACATCGGGGCGATACGCCCGTGGATGGTGAACTCACTCCCTTTATCCGGCTTATAGATGCCGGCTAGGATCTTAAGCAATGTTGATTTCCCTGAGCCATTCCTCCCGATGATCCCGAAGAACTCACCCTGTTTGATCTCAAAGCTGATGTCGTCAAGAGTTCGCTTAGCCTTTCGCTCGTTTCTCACACCGAACTTCATCAAGCGCTCACGCAATGTCCCCCTGCGCTCCTCGGGCAGGCGGAAGGTCTTGGAGAGATTACAGACGGTGATGGCGGGAGGCATACGGAGGAAAGGCGGGTAGATGTTAGGAGTTTAGGCTTTAGGGGTCCGTGCTACAGAGCGTTGTGAGCGAACGAGGGCGCCTAGTACTTTCTCTGTCTCGTCTAATTTAGCATCAAACTCAGCAGCTCTAGAACCGGCAATATAACCGAGTCGTGCCGACAGTGTGATTTGGTAGCGAAGCTCTTTAAGAGATCCGAATGCTATTTCTAGAAATCTTTTGTAGTCGGCTTGGCTTTCTCTGGAACAACCCTCCACGATATTGGAAGGAACAGAGACTGCAGCTCTTCGAATCTGAGAAATCAGGCCGTAGACCTCTTCTTTGGGAAAAGAAGCTGTGAGGCGATAAACCTCCAGCGCTATGGAGTCAGCCATTTCGAATGCCTTTAGTCTTTTGTGATCTCTCATCCTAATGCCTAAAATTCTAACTCCTAAATACCTCCTCTTCGCCTTCCAGGCTTAGAGATCCTCCACCATCTCAGCCTCTTTGCATTTAAAAACAGCAATTCCCAAGAAAAAGACGAGTAGGCTAACTCCAAGCACGTAGCAGTATCCGAGCTTGCTTAGTCCGCCGAGCCCAATCAGGACATAGCGGGAATACTCCAGAATGCCGCTCATGGGATTCAGAAATTCATAAAATCGAAATTTCTCAGGGACATTACTCATGGGATACATCACCGGCGTAAACCAGAACCCTAACTGGGTTACCACTTCCCACAGACTCAGCGTATCGCGCACCTTGACGACAACGATGCTGAGGATAAGGCCTATCCCCATAACCAGAAGGTAGAGGGCAATGACCAAAGGGATGAACAAAAGCATCCGAAACGACCAGTCGACTCCATCGAGAAGCGCAAAGGCCAGAAAAACGATCAAGTTGAAGAAAAAGCCAATGAAGGCACTGGAGACAGCCGCCATGACCAGAATAATCCTGGGAAGATAGACCTTGCGGATCATTTGGTAATTCCCGATGAACCCATTCATGCCTGCCATGGTGCCGGATACAAAGAAGTCCCAGATAATGATACCGAGGAGAAGGAAGAGTTTGTAGTGAGGCGCATTCTGCTTCATCACCACCGTGAAGACGACGTAGAGCACGCCAAACATCGCCAAGGGCTTGAGGAGGCTCCAGACATATCCCAGGATGCTGCCGTAGTAGCGCATCTTGAAGTTTGTCCAAGTGAGCATCGTGAAGAGACGCCACTGGTAGGCAAGGTTTGAAGTCATAAAAAGTGAGGCTTTAGGGATTTAGACTTTAGGTTTTTCGAAAAGCATCACTCACATTTACCAGACGACCTTGCAGCCGTATTCATGAAAGGGAGCGTCAGGCGAGAGTAGGGTCATCCGATGGATCAGGGAATCTGCCGCTACTATTCTGTCGAAAGGGTCTCTATGAACCATGGGAAGTCGTCCAGCCTGATAGATCGCTGCGCGCTCAAGATTCAAAATGGTGATATCCTGAATGCGAATCTGCTCCTCAATCCACTCTTCGGGTTTCTGCGGCAATGGTAGCTTTCCCAAATGATACTTGAGCACAATCTCCCAAACGGAT
>Ga0209084_1002344_pt1 | contig 14808 bp, 7 predicted proteins | sample C_130820_MF_Meta_FD_187309 | JGI IMG/M metagenome (GOLD analysis project Ga0209084, IMG submission 187309) | Freshwater microbial communities from Lake Croche, Canada to study carbon cycling - C_130820_MF_MetaG (SPAdes) (version 2) | ecosystem: Environmental > Aquatic > Freshwater > Lake | place... | reverse complement strand
GTTATTGATATCGTATGTACCTATGTTGCCGGTAGCAGACTTGATCTGCGTTGGTTCATACACGGCAAGGTTCTTATCACCATGCTCAGAAACATAGAAGCTGTCAAAGCCAAGATCTCTGATTGCCTTCTGTACCTCTGGGCTTTCCACGGTAGTCCAGTTGTTGGTACGGTCAAAGCCTTCTGCTTTAAGTCCCGGGACTCTCTTCATTACTGCGTTTAAATGAACCTTGTTTTGATAGTCAAACGGATTCTGGGCGCTCACATACACAGGCATGATGTTGGAGCCTGATCCCAGATACTTAGATGCAGCCTCTCTAAACTCATCAGTCTTGAAGAAGCTCTTGTCTTTTAACAACGCAGCAATCTGCTTGTTGGTGTAGCCATTCTCACGGGCTAGTGCTGCACCAGTCTTGACTGTCTCAGCCATCTGCTTGGCGGTTAAAGTCTCAGGAGCATGGTCAGCCAGCCACTGAGCAGATTCTTGAGAGTAACGTGCTGCTGTATCTGGGTTATCCGTTATGAAGATAGCACCAGCCTGCTGCGGTTTAAACTCTTTGATGTCCCGGGCAGTGCCGTGGTACATGAGCTTAGGCTCGCCATTGGCATCGACGATCTTGCTGTTACCAAAGAAGCGTTTAAACTCAGGAGTATCTGGTGCAGTTCTTAAGCTAAGTTTTGCCTGCGCTGATTTAGCAAATCGCAGACCCTCGACACCGCCTCCTCCTCGCTGCTCAAGGAACTTTTCTGATCCTTGGCTGAATCCATACGAGGGAGAGTCTGTTCCGAGTTTTCGAAATAGCTTTTGCTCATAGAACCAGAGGGCTGATTGAACTTGGTAGTTTTTGATGTTTGCATCTTTTGCGACTCCATTCATTAACTCTTTAACGGCCCTGCGTTGAGGCTCTGTTGGAGCATCAATGATACTGCCATTTGCATCAGCCATCGTACCAAAGTAACGATTAAATGTGCGTGTTGCCCACTTGTCTACCGTTACATCATGGATGCCATTGATGTTAGAAACAAAGGGGCCAACCTTTGGGCCAAACGCATAGAGTCCGGGCTTCTCATCGTTTAACTTGCCATCAATGCCGCTGGTTATTTTTCCGTACTTTAAACGGTACTGGTTAATTTCTTTAACTGTATGTTTGCTGGTAAGCCAATCAAGGGTTTGCTTTTCCCCTAGATTTTGAATCATGCTATTAAGAAACTCCATCTGCTTTTTCTTGTTTGCAGATTGTGTACCGCCCTGCCACAGACCACCTGTATCAGGGTTAACACCTAGTACAACACCAGTTTTTTCATAATGCTCAAACGCTTTGGCTGCGATAAACCAATTATCCCTAGCGTTGGTTTGAGGAGACAGGATACCAGCCATGATAGAAAATATCTGGCGCTTAGGCTCACTCTTTAAGGAAGGAATAACCTTTGCGGTGTCTTTAAACGCTCTTTTGATATCTTCTTCATACCAATCCATTCCGGACTGCTCAGACTTCATCTGGTACTTTATTTCATCAGCAGCCATTTGAACAGCGCGGGCCATATCCTCTGGGTTGTTGTAGTCCAGCTTTCTACCAAACCTAGCTTGAATCTCTTGATCAAAATGTTGCGCAACTTGATCCACTGTTGGCTTCTTGCCAAAATTAGGTTTTTCAGTAAAGTCGTTTAGTATGTTTAAACCATAACTATCACTACGCAAACTATTGCGCTCCAAAACAATACGATTGTTCTTTAGCTTGCCAGATGCCTTGAGGTCTACAACTGTGCCGTGGTAGGTTGTAGGAACATCATGGTTAAGTACAACCATCATCCCCATATCTGGAACTGCGTAGCCGTCGTATCCAGCGTCTACAACTTTAGACTCAAACGTGTTGAAGTCTCCCTTTGACTCACGGCTGATGCGATCTCTCTCCGCTCCGGGAGGAAGCATATTGTTTAAACGTTGAGTGTGTACTTGGTTCCCTACGCCGGACTCAACCATTGGCATTGAGCCATCTGGCTTCTGTGTGTAGAAGTAAACCCGCTTCTTGATTCGTCCGTCAGAGGAATCAGATAGGCGGTCTCTTTCAGCGCCCTTTAATCCCGAGCCAAACAAGGAACCCATTAAGACCGGAGATTTACTCCTGCCATAGTGGATGCCGTCAAAGGCTAACGCCCCGTCTTGCTGCTCTCCGAGGGTGATTCCTTCATCGCCTCCTCTGCTGGGTCGAACGGTAGGTTGTTCAGATCTAGCGGCTTGTTCGATCCAACGGTTGCGGAGGCTGATCGCGTCCGTGGATATGTTGTCAAGGTTGCTACGCCCGATCCTCCGAACATCTGCCCCCTCGGTACTACTATCCGTTCCACTTGTGCCATATCGTGTTCCTTCTAGATAGCCTATTCTACTATCAGGCCAAGCTAACTCACTATGAAATCTTACGGGTTCAGAAACTTGAATCTTGCCATCGTAGTCAAAGCTAGAGATAGCATCCAAGATTTTACCGTGGTACTGCTCATCCGTTAGGGTCTCAACCCTATCGTTGAACTCCGAGAAGTTTCCGTACAACAAAGAGCCGCCGCGCAGCGTATCTGCGTCTGCCTGTGGGACTTCTTTGGAGATGTGGTTTCTTAGTCTTGTTAGGTCTGTATCGTTCATCCCCTTTGGGATGTTAACCTTAACAAAGCCAGCTTGACTGTTAGATGATGTATTGTTTTCATCATAAGACACCATAGCTTTTTGGTCTAGTACATAGCCAATTACTTTGGATAGCTCTGTTAACTCATCGATTGATGCGTTGCTTGGGGCGCGTATAAGGATGTTGGGGTTAAGCTTACCCTCGTATGTTCCGGTGGAATACTCAACTTTATATCCGTCAAGCCCAAGCTCATCTAAGACATTTTTTACAACTTTGTTGGTAACCGACTTGGTTGTTGCAAGCTTGTCAGCCTGAGACATAGTATCCCACTGCTTTGCAATTTCTTGATCTGGGTTTGGCGCAACTTCAGCAACAACGCCCTTTTGCATTTCTCTTGCGCTTAACCGATCTTTACCTTTTGCAACTTTGGTGGCCTTCAACTCACCACGCTCAATCTTGCCAAAGACATCGTCGGCAGTCTCGTAGCCTGCACCTGTAAACGCAGAACGCAATGCCCGGAAGAAGTCCTGCATCTTCTGTAGCAGGGTGGCAAACAATCCTTTAGGAGCGCCGTTTACATCAAAGTCACCAAAGGCATCCGCAATAGCCTCTTCCCGGACAGCGTTTATATCGCCGTCATACAAGTTCATGTAAGCCTCGTAGCGGGACTGCTGCCCACCCTCTATAGGCTGACCATTGATGTTGCGTTGCTTAAGGTATTTATCTATCCATACCTTGTCGGCTTGGTTCTCCAGAACCTTCCACTGCCCGGGCGTGAAGAATCCTAGATCCTTTAAACCATGTATGGACTCATGGCGCAGAACCCGGACGGGGTTGTTAGCGTCCAAAGCAACTTTGATAACGCTGGCTGCATAGGATCCCTCAGCCTGCATGCCCTCTTCAATCTGTAAGGCCACATCACCCAGACCAAACTTCTTGAGCATGGGCAGGATCTGGGACTTGACCGCTTCCTTCTCTGCGGTCTTCTCTGGCTTAGGTTCAACTTTAACCTCAACTTTAGGCTCAGGCTTGGCAGCTAGGAATGGCTTTGGAGGAGCCTTACGGCGCTCTATCTCCGCCTGTAAACGCTTGGCGAACCCCGGGGCCTTGGTCTTGCCTGCAAGCTCTTTTAGACGCGCAGCAGGGAGGTTCTCCAGTGCGTGCTTCAAGGCTTCCTCACGGGTGTTAAACGCTTTCTCGCTAACGCCTTTTTCCTTAACCTTGTAAGTCTTGACGTTTAAGGGTTTACCCGTAGTCTGGATAGTTACCGGCTGTTGCAGGTAAGCTTTCTTCTCGTTTAAACGCTGTATGTTTTCGTAGGCTTTCTGTGACAGAGCCGCGTGTTCTGCGGATGCCTGCTGGTATTTAGGAGTGCGGAACATACCGGCAGCTTCCATGATATCCAGAGACCGCTGGCTGGCAGCTACAGTGCTGCGCTCACCGGCAATAGACTTATCGATCTGCTTCATTGCAGGATCAGCAGTCTTGCCTAGAGATTCAACCTTGGCCTTAGCTTCGGCCTCGTTCTGTGTGGAGTAAAGAAGCTGATCCCCGCGCATGACATTGAAGCCAGTAGGTTGCGCCTGTGTAAATCCCTCTTCAACTTTAAACTCAGCCTGCTCGGCAGGTTGGGCAGTGATGAAGTCACCCTTAGAGCTTAGGTTTAAATCGCCATTGGCATATGCGTTCTGGAGCAGAAGCTGTACGTCAGAGTCCCGGGTCAGACCTGTGGCCTTCTTGGCTACCTGTAGCGCCTGAGAGCTAGGAATGTCTTTCTCTGAGGCTAGACCACTTACCTTTTGTACTGCGCTGTTGTACTGTTGCGGGCTGTAATGGGTGGCGTTGGTCTTCTCTGGCAGGTACTGGGTCTCGTCAAATTGAGGAAGACCGGACAGGGCTGTAAACGCAGAATGAAGCTGTGGTTGCTCCATCTTAGTTAGATTGTTCTCACCAGTGGCACGCTGTAGGAAGAACTTAAAGCCATCCGTGTCGGTGGCAATGTTCTTCTGCTTTGCTACATTGATGATGTCTTCTGGCTTATAGGTTACATCCGGGGTGTAGCCAGTCTTTGCTGCAATAAGGCTGTTTAAATCAACTTTGGCTAAGGACTGGGTCTGTGTCTTAGATGCTTGATCCGTACCTTGAGTTCCGGGGATCCCGGAATCAGGCAAGGCATCTCGTATGTCTTCAATAGAATAATCGTCTAAAGCGGGTTTGCCTAGATTCTTTCGCTGTATATCAATGTAAGCCACCACCTCTGGCGGAAGCTCGTCCTTGGTAAATCTACCCAGTGGATTGTCCAAAGCATCACCCACCGTTGTGGTTGGCTTAACAGCTTCTGGAACTTTAACCGCTTCAGGAGTTTCAATTGGCCCCGGAACAGCCTCTGGTGTAAACGCAGGAGCAACCTTCGCAGCCTCGTTATATTTCTTAGCCAACTCCTCCAAATCCGGAGTCATAGCTTTGATCTGCTCTTCAATGTCTTTATTGTGTAAACGATCTGCTGTCTCGGTTACAGAACCATCTTGTACCTTGCGCAGTTGAGACTTGAGGGCAGCTTTACGCTGCTCTGCCTCTTGGTACTGCGTTTGAATCTGTTGTAGGTAGGCAGGGTCAGTGATGTCTGGTGGCTTAGGAGCAGCCGCAGCAGCCGCTGCGTCAGCCTCACGCCGTTGTTCCACAACCTTTTGTTGGACTTCTGCCTTGGCTCCGCTTTTCTCCGCAAAACGTCCTGCTGCTCCTATGGGCGCAATTAAACCAACAGTGAGGGCGGTGTCCCCATATTCTTTAAATGCCTCTTCATTGGCAATAGGAAGCCCTGCTTGGTAACGCTCCAGCATCTGCTGAGTCACCTCTGTAGGAATTTCACCAACTGCGCCGGTAACAGTGCCTTTGGCTATGGTTGCAAGAAACCTTTCCTTAGCCAGTTTCTCAACCCCTTCAGCCCCGCCTTGGAATAAGAGTTTCTCAGGCACGCCAATCATTTTGCCAAACAGTTTCCCGCCAATCAAGATTCGGTCAGACGCCACATCCAACGCAGCCTGAGGAACTGCGGTTAAACCAGCTTTGGTTGTATCAATGTTGATAGGTTGCTTGGCCTGTTCCTGCTCTTGGGCTTGGCGTTCTATGTTCCCGCCAAAAGACTGCACATAAGACGGCACAAATGCACCAGCAAGACCGCCCCCAATACCGCCCAGTAATTGGCCTTTTACGCCATAACCAGCGCCTGCTTTCCTGCCTAATGAAGCACCAGCCTTTGCTCCAGCAAAAGAGGCTGCAAAGTTAGGTAGTTGCTCTGCAATTGCATACGGAGATTGGGATATGGCTTCTCCCGCCGCAGATAAAATTCCTTGTTTGTTGTAAGCATCTTTAATCCGCTCGGGACTGACTTGATCAGCATACTTATCTTCCATAGCCTTGTTACGGGCCAATGCCGCCTTGGCTGCTTCATTAGCATCACCAGTGACTGCGCCAGCAACAGTGCGGCCTTGAGAGGTTAGCTGCTCAATACCTTTTTTTACACCAGCAAAAAGACCAGCTTCTTTTACTGGAGGATTGCCAGCTTCTGGGTTTTGTGCCAATACATGCTGAATAACATCTTGTTGAGTAGCCCCTTCAGGCCCTTCAATACTGTATGTATTCCCATCCGGCGCAGAAATGGTATAGGTCGGCATGATTGGCAGTATATATTATTGCTTCTGAGGTACACCCCATCCGCTTGCTGAAGCAGCGGTGGCAACAACTTGTGGCCCATCTTCAAGTGCAGGATTTTTACCAAGGCTTGCTTTAGCATTTTCGTATGCTTGTTTTTGAGCAGGAGTAGCACTAGGTGATTTTCCTATTATGCCAACCATACTGCCTTCTATAGCTTTCATTCCATCTTGGTAAGCTTTTATCCTAGCAGTTTTTGCCAAGTCCGCCCTAGTTGAAGCCAAATCTTCTTTGGTAGCACCGCCAGTAAGGGCTGTAGCTTTTGCCAATGCATCTTCAAAAGATAGATTTTTATCAGCAGCCATAAGACGTTCAGCAATCTGTATAGATTGACCGGGCTTCTCCGCATGCACAGCTTTGTAAAGATCAAGCTTATTCTTCTCCGACTCTCTAGCTTGCTTGGAGGCAAGTAAAGATAGGCCAGCTTCTCCAACATTAGAAAGAGCATACTGAGATTTGCCAGCCATTATACCCAAGCCAAACTGTAGCCAGTCATTCTTAGACCAGCCATCAGTGTCCTTGTTTGGAGGTGCAATATCTTTTGCTGCTTCAATAATCTGTTTCTTTTCTTCTGGCTTGTAGTTGGCAGGGTCACGTTTGGTTCGGTCATCTATAGCAGGAGAAGGATATCCACGGGAAGTATCTGGCTGGTAGTCAGGTTTAAACGTTTCTTCAGGTGCTACTGAAGTTGTAGATCCTGCCGAAGGAGATAACATTTTTGTTTGAATATTTTGAGCGACGCTCGGGCTGTTACGAACAGCAGTCGGGGCAGCGGCTGCCGGAGTTTCTTCAGCTTGAGCAACGCCCTTGGTAGCGCCCTGCCTTGCCAGTCTTTGCCTAGCTAAGAAGTTCATAGTTGATGCTTCTTCCCCGACAGGATAAGATGGCCCTCTAGGGGGCATGTTCATTTGTTCTCTTTCGGCAGGTTTAAGGTCACGCCTAATTGCTAATGGTGATTCCTGAGAGGCAGTTGTTGGCACTTCTTGTGGGGCAGGTTTTGGCACAAGAGAAGGCAATCCCGCTGTGGTTTCTCCAGATGCGGCGGGTTTGGTATCAAGGACTCTTTTGGCAATAGCAGCCATACGACCCGGAGCGCCAAGAATTGCAAGTTCTGGATAAAGTGGTTGTATTGCTTGAGCTTCTGGATTCCTAAATGTTTTTGGATCATATGCAACGCCAGATTTCTTTGGCGGGTTCATAAGATACTCAGCTTTTTCATTAGCGGAATCCCACCAACTTTTTTCTGGCGCTGCGGTAGGCGTTACTACTGAAGCAGGCTGGGGTTTATTAGTAACCAAATCACTTAAACTTTGGCTGCTTACTTTATCACCGCCAAAACTTGGCAGAAAATCACGCCATGATGATTCTTTGGCTGGAGCTTGTGTTGTTTGAGCAACAGCCTCATTAGCAGGAACCATTGCTGTTAGCACTGGAGCCATTTTCTTCTGAGTCCAATCTAAAACATCGCCAACTTTTTTGCCACTTAAAACCTCTGGGTTAGATTTAATAATGTTGTTTGCGTTTTTAGGGTCAGTATTTGTTAAAAACTGTTGGACAGACATATTTGGGTCTGCTTGCAACAATTTCCCGCCAGTTTCTGCGCCAAGAAAATGACCTGCATATATTTCGGAAGCATCAGGCTGTCTGCCTAGTTGTTTAGACAATGAATCTTGTGTATAAGCAAGAGACTTAACTCCAACACGAATGTTTTCCATTGGGTCAAGCCGTTTTTCAGGATCTCCACCCATACGTTTAAACGTATCATCAATAACTCCAAATAAACCTTTTGCAGAGCTGCGTAGCTTTCCTGTATTTGGGTCTACTGGAACTGCGGACGGTTTTATGCTGCTTTCTGCCCCAGCAATTTGCAAAGCAATTGCGGGATCAACTCCCTGAGCATTTGCCTCATCAATAATGGCTTGGCGCAAATCAGCAGTAGAAGGAGCTTTTACTGCACCTTTTTCTTTGTAGCGAGGGACATAACCACCATCATCAAAGGCAACAATGCCTCCAGAGGCCATGTTCATGTCTACCGGCAGTCTTGCAATGCCAAGATTCTCTGGTAGCTCTTTGCGCATATTCATTTCTTCAAGCTCTTTATCCACCACCTTTGGCTGGGGCATAGCTTGCTGTCCTTGCGCCCTCATTTCCTTGCGGCGGTTGGACTCGGACAGGGCTAGAGAAAATACATAAGGGTCTTCCTTGTGCATTTCTGCAAATTGCTTTAAAGAAGCATCTGGCAGCATTGCCAGTTTAGAAGTTATGTTTTGAACATTAATCATGGTTTACATCCTGCTCAGAGCTAGATCTACTAACCCGGCACGTTCTTTTACTGGGCCTCCTTCAGCTTTAGAGAGACCATATGCTGTTGCGCCTATACCCGCTGCCTGCGAAAGTAAAGAAGGAGGGGCTTGGTACATTTGACTTGTACCCTGTTGCCCTAAAGGCAATCCACGAACCATATCAGACATAAAACCCAATTGTTTATACGGATAGTTTTGTTGATTGAGGAAATCTTGGTACGCCTGATCCAGTGGTCGCTGGTTCTGTTGTTGCTGCTGTGTACCATATTGGTTTTGCAGTTGGTTAATACCCATGTTTTGCTGGTATTGGTTTTGACCAACGCCAGATAGAGCGTTTGCAGCACTAACGCCTGTCTGTAAACCTTGGAGTCCAAGACCAGCACCATATTGGCCTTGTTGTGCATTTAACTGTGCGGCATTTAAACCAGCACCTTGGTTAGCCATTTGAGCTTGCAAACCTAGCTGATTTTGTGCGTTAAATTGTTGCTGCGCTTGTTGGAACGCAGCGTTTGAACCCTGCGCTTGAATGTCACCCATTTGCTGACCAAGATTGCGTTCACGTTCAGCCCGCATAATGGCATCGCGTCCACCACCAAATGCACCAGCCTGCGTAGCTTGAGCTTGTTGTTGAGTACCTTGAATACCAGACTGCCGACCAGCCTCGCGCTTTTGAATGTCCACTACATTTTGCATGTAGGGATTCATAAATGATTCAGCAGTTCCTTGCCCCCGAAAATCTTGCGTACTTGCTTGCTGAGATTGGTAAGGATCAAATTTGTATTGCGTACCCAACGCACCCTGCATTGCAGTGTTTAAACCGGTCGTGGCTTGACCCAATTGGGGGGCAGCTTGCATACCGGAAGCGGCTTGTTGAGCCTGCTCCTGCATAGGCGTAAACCCAGCAATACGATTTTGGTCATAAGTTTTGTACGGATTTTTGTTAATATCAGTTAATTGCGAAGCCTGATACAACGCATCTTTAGCATAACCTCGCGCCCATTCGGGCAACTCAGTCATGTTAGTCTGAGTCTGCGATGGAGATGAAGATTGGCACATATTTCTATCCTAAAAGGTATACATCATTTGGGTAGCAACTTCTTTGAAACCCATCCGACCCCATAATTTAGCTACTCGTAAATCCGTCATAGCTGAAACAAGCAATCGCTTTACTCCGCGATTTTTTAACTCATTAAGTCCAAATTGGACTAGCTTTTTACCTACACCGTTACGGTGTTCTTTTACTACAAATATCGTATCTTCTTGCGCTATTAAATCTTGGTTATGCATGTCATTGGTAATATACACATTTATATAACCACAAGCAACCCCATCACCTCTAAGCACAAACGTTAACAAATTACCTTTATCACACGATTCCCCATACTCATGCAATCTTGGGTTGTAAGGAGAGTAATCCACTCCCTGCCCAGCAAGTCTTTCTATCATCTCGGCATAGTGTTGCCTGTACAGGGGTTCAAGTTCTAAATAAGTTTCCTTAAAATTTTCCTGCTGGATGGTGTAATTCATGCGGGTAAATACCTATCTGCGCGAGTGTTCCTTGCAATCTTATCCTTACCGACTGTAGCTTTCCGGGCATTTTGTACCTTGTCCATCATGGCATACAGCTTACGCGCACCAGCTTCCGTGGAGCCATTACCAATTTCAGAGACGATACGGGCTGGTACTACAAATTCACCGTCAGCTAAACGGGCAGGCTGCTTTTCCCCAATAACCGCAGGTATATCATCGGATACACCATCACCCGGGCCGCGTAAAAGCCTACCGCCATCGGAGTAGGAGCCAAGGTTATATTGGCTCGGAACCTCACCACCAGCAGCATACGCTGCATATTGGTTGTTACCTGCACTGCCGTTACTGGTAATTCCTCCACCCGCCAAAGAGGCTATACCGCCCTCTGCTGCTTTGGGGATGTAATAACGGGGACGGTTATAAATTTGTTCTCTGCCGTATGGGTCTGGTTTAGGCATTGGGTCAACCCAACCCTGATCATATTGATAACCAGCATTAGCCATTGCTCCACGATCTGAATCACTGGTAGAGACGGTAGGGGTGTTGTTTTCACTCAAAGCCATTAAAGGGCCAGCTACCATTCCCGCCGTTTGTAAAGGATGAGCTTTGGCATAATTCCACAGGTTATCACCAGTAGCACCAGATTTTAATGCGTCAAAACGTTGACCTGCTGTCATGTTCTCAATGCTTGGTGGCTGCACCGGAAAAGGCGTTGTGGTTATTGGCGGAGTTGTAGTGGTAGGCAAAACTGGCCCACCGGGAGTAATATAGTTAGCATTAGAAGCATTAGAAAAAGTGCTTTCAATAGGCGTTGCACCAGATGCAAGAGTTGGTGTTGAACCAGCTACAGTTTCTGCTGCTGTAGTAGCTGCCTGCGGTATTGCACTAGCCACTCCCTCTGCTGCCGGAGTTTGCAAAGAAGCTGCCGCTGCTTCAGGGAGCAAACCTGCTGCACCAGAACCAATTAAAGACTCACCTAAACCAGCGCCGCCATATGCGCCCAATCCTGCCATCAAACCTTTTTTCAGATCTCCAGTTATAGCCGCAGTTCCACCACCCATTAACAGAGCGGCAGCGGGAGCGCCAATGCCTGTAGCTGCCAAAGCTATGCCACCAAGCATAGGCAAAATAGATGATAAAAAACCCGCCTCGGGCAACCCAGTTTGGGGATTGATGGTAAGAGAACCTCCATGCCGCATAGCAAGAGCTTGCAGACCTGCAACTTCTTTGGGAGCCATATGGACAAGCGTAGTGTCCGGGCCACGCCCATGCGCAGATAGATGTTGGGCAGCAAGTTGTAGGCTCATGTTTTTACTTTCAAGACATTGTTAGCCGAGGTGTCATAGTATATATCGCCCACCCGCAAATTGGCTAAATCAGTTTGGGTTGGAAGACTTGGTGTTGTTGATGTTCCTGTTGGAAAAAAACTAAGACCAGCAATAACATCCGTGCCATTTCGCTGGGTGCTGGCTACCATTGGCCCTGCGTTATCTAACTGATTAAAGTACAGCCGCAATATATTGGTTAGCTGATTTATAAGCGCAGGATCATAGGTATTACCTATTGCAGCAGGCAGTTTAGGGGCTGTTACGTTCTTTTGTGCCATATCACCTACGTCCATCCGGTCTGATGTCAATACGGGGAGCGCCAAGTTGCCACTGTGTACCAAGGGTATTTGAGGTGATCTGCATCTGCATCTGGCGACCACGAACCCGGATATAGACCTGCCCAGTGAATTGATCCACGTTAACGGTGGAAGTTATGGCTCCCGTGTTCAGCACATCTGCATTGCCAGATTGAGTAACCCCGGAACCTGAGTTGTTTAAACCCTGTAGATACATGGTAATCTGAGGTGTCGTGCCAGACGTAGACCCACGGAACGTAAGGTCAGGGATCATGCGATACACAAACGCAAAGTTATTTCCATCCCCAATATCGTACTGAGAAGAGGTTATAGATGCGCTGATAGCAGTAGCCGGGATTATGGTTCCATCATCCACACCGTTTTCATGCTGAACAATGTTGTAACTATACGTTGCTGCAATCGGAAAATTACGCAGACCGGTATCCAACCAAGCGGTACGCGCCATTGAGCCGTAGTACCAGTTGTCTTCAAGGTAGTTGTATATGACGTATTTATCTATCGTATTACTACCTGAAGAGCAATAGAACCACCAGACCTCATTGAAACCTTCATTGGTGCTGCCAAAAACTTGGTCGGATTGCGTTAAATTTATATCGTTGTAAATGTACTGCCTTAAATCGCAGCGCAAAGTCTGTGTTCGTCCATCGTATTTATAAAACTTATCCACCCCCATCCAGTAGCTAATACCAGAAGCCATTACCGCCGCATTTGGGCCAATAATTGAAATATTATCTGCAAGCAGTTGTGTACCCCAAACGTATGGCGGGCCAAGGTACTGCAAGGAATACAGGGATGAGTCTGTCCATACCGCAATCTCTTGGCGACTTTGTAGGGTTGTTACAATTTTTGAACCGTGCGACAGGCGCACACTACCAGCTTGATTGGTAATAGCTGGAGTCCAAGTAGTCAAAGATTCTTGATCTGACCACCTAACAAGCATTGGGTCAACTACTGATTCACCGTAGTTATTGGTTCCAAATACAATTAGGAACCGGCTGGCATCAGAAATGGTGAATGTACTTTGCGCTACAGGTACGGAGCTATCTGCTCCAGTTAAAGAAGATAAAGGAACCCCTCTTGGAGAAATAGACTGTACGCCAGATTGAGACCCCCCTGCGGTACTAATTGCCGCACCACCTGAAGTTAAAGCAATATTAAATGTACTAGCAGTTAAGTATTTAACATAATAAATTTTTCCCGGAAGTAGTGTTGTTGTACCACCAGTAGATAAAGCGCCAGTCGTGGAAAACGTAATTGGCGTGCCTTCCAAAAGCCCAAGAGAGCATGTAACAACGCAGGGATTGGCATTCGTCATTGTGACCGTAGTGCTTGTATATCCTACAGTAGCATCCCAGTAATATAACGGGCCATTACGGGGGCCGTAAACTAAATCTTCTCCCCAATTTAGTTGGCCCCAAATGCGTGTACCTACAGCAGAAACAATTGATGGTATTCCTATACCCCATGTACCTACAGTAGAAGGAAGAGCTACTGTAGGTGGAGTACCCCATGAACTTGCGCCCCACCCAACTGCTGGGGTATATGTGGTTGAGCCAGTAGTAACTTGGTAAACAGCGTATACAGTGCCGCCACCAGCGGTTGATGCTGACATTGTTCTTGAGGTAACTACTATTCCCGCAGAAACAGTGTACGTTCCAGTGCCGCCTGACCCAGTTCCAGTAAAAGCGCCAATTGTTCCAAGCGAGATATAGCTACTTCCTGAAAAATAGGAAATTGTCATACCTACAGCAATTGTTCCACCTGTTACAGTGGTAACTGTTAATGTATTAGCCCCAGCGCCCGAGCAAGAAGCAACAATTGTTGGTGAAGTTGAAGTTCCAGTAACTTGTATTGAATATACAGAAGTAGAGATGAATGTTAATGCGTATTCTCCAGATACAGTAACACCGTTGATAACAGAAGCGTTGTAGAAAGTAACGTAATCCCCGTTAACAAAACCACCAAGACCATCAGTAACTATAACGGTTGTCTGACCACCAGAGTTGGTAGTTGTATTGGTAGTAAAAGGATTAGTCAGTGTAACTTGAGCGCGGATGGGAGTAACGTCATAGTAAGCGCCTCCGTTCTCAATATAGAATTTAGATGCTGTGCCAACCCCAAGCAGATTTTGACCAGCTAAAGTTATCCAATTCCATAGGGATCGGCAAATACCTGTAAACGTGTTGCCAGAAATTTGTAGCCAGCCGCCAATCTTCTCTGGTGTGCCTTGGCGAAAACGTACCTTGTCGGACTCATACCAACCGCCTTCGTTGGTATACCGAGTGTTTTCCCGGTTAACCCCCGGCTTGAGTTGAAGCTTTTGTAAAGGCATCGGTCATCCTAGAAATAAGGCACGCTCGTCAATGCGGCGGTTTTGTAACCCTTTAAGGATTTTACCCCCACCCATACAATACTTCAAGAATTCTTCAGCAGCGCCTTCTTTGTCCCCGCGAAGCAGTTTTTGGCGAAGCGTACTACGCTGGAGTGTCCCAAGGCCCACGTTAAAAGAGAAGCTGACAAGCCCATCAAACATACCCTGTGTAAACACAACAGGGCAGAACTTCTCCACTCCTCGCTCAAAACGCTGTAAATCGGCTGCAAGAATTCCATTGACTTCCTCCATAGGGAAAACCCTATCATCTTCTGAACGTAACGGAAACGCGCCGCGCTCCTCTAGCTTTAACCGTCCCTGCTCTGGGTACAACACATGGCCCACGCCGATAGTCCACAACTTGGCTGGACAACGATAGGGGCGCTGGCGCACACCTTCGTGGTGGCGTATGACCCCAAGAGCTTTCTCGGAAGTCTTCATTTCCCAAACGCCCGACCACCAAAATGGAAGGCAATGATACTGGCAAACAGCGCTTGAGTATTGCTGTTCCACAGCTTCTCAGCCAACTGGGGAAACTCTACGCCGTGGTTGTAACCATAAATAAATAGGCCAACGTCCACAAACACTAGCAGGAAGAAGAATCCCAAAGTAATGAAACTACGCACGCCTGCCC